>Ga0182030_10001610_pt1 | contig 46800 bp, 51 predicted proteins | sample 812S3MmetaG_FD_121299 | JGI IMG/M metagenome (GOLD analysis project Ga0182030, IMG submission 121299) | Permafrost microbial communities from Stordalen Mire, Sweden - 812S3M metaG (Illumina Assembly) | ecosystem: Environmental > Terrestrial > Soil > Wetlands > Permafrost | place: Sweden...
GAACTCGCCGCCTTTCTCATAAGGCGCCGCCCAAAAATGCGGGCCCTCCCCGATTGTCGCGCGCCCGACCGCGTTCACGGCGACGAGAGCGCCGACGCGAAAACCGCTCGACGTGGCCGCGCTAGCCGAGCCGAGGCCGCCTTTGAGATTGGCGATGGTCGCGCCGAAGCCCGCGCCGACGCTGCCCAGCGGAAAATCCCCCGCGGCGGCGACTGCCGCCGCTTCATAACCCAGGCGCCAATAGACCGGCTCGCGCCCGAAACTCTTGTCGCCGCCGTTCAGGAGATCGAAAAGAATGGCGCCCGGCGTGATCGGCACTTTGATGTCGCGCACTGGATGCCCGCGGCCGCTCTCGCGTAGAAAAGCGGCGACCCCGCCCATGGAATCGAGGCCATAGACGGAGCCGCCGGAAAGGACCAGGGCGTCAATGCTTTCGATGCTCATCTCGGGTTCGAGCAAGGCCGTGTCGCGCAGGCCAGGCGCGCCGCCGTGAACCGCGATCGAGGCGATCGCCGGCGCCTCGAAAATCAGCGCGGTGACGCCAGAGCCGAGCTTTTCATCCTGCGCATGGCCGACGCAAAGGCCGGGAATGTCGGTAATGAGATTTTTCATTCAAGCCGCATCGCAAACGGAACGGGCGCTCCTTATACGACTATCGAAATTCCGCCCCGCGAGGTCAATGGCCGCGGCCCGGCCGCCGGCGCGCCCTCATGAATTTGGCGGATCCTCGCATCTGACATTTTGTCGCAGCTTCGTCGCTCGAATGTCCCGAACCTGAAATGAGCGCGATGGGCGCAGCCATGCTTCTCCGAGCTCCTTTGCGCTTGCGATGCGATGAAGTCGCTTAATACTTTAATGCTGACCGAGAAAAATAAGAAGATAAATTCATATTATATAGCGCTATTCGTTTGATGTCTTCATAGCGGTCCGCGGCGCTGGTATAGGCTCCTCCAGACGATGTGCATTGCACAAACATTGCGCGACCTTATCGAGGCGCTCGGCGCATTTGTACAGGCCTGACTTGACCTCGACTTCCGCACATGCTTATCGTCGCCGCGCTTTGCATTATCGCAGCATTGGGAGCGACGATCGGTCCCATCGCGAACCCATAAACATAAATCGGCGGGTCACATGATACGTGAATTTCAATATCGCGGGGAAACCTTCAGAGTTAACTATCACGGCATACAGGGGCATGAGGAAGTGTTCATCATCCACATGATCGACGGCGAGGAATGGGGAGAAATCTCCATCGACCGCATGACCGAGGAGAATGACCAGAGCGCTCCGATCGAAGAGATATGCGTGGGACTCTGCGACCGCCTTATTATCGAGCGCGAGATCCAATGCGCCGATTCCGACGCCGGCTTCGCCTGGGTCCAAGGCAATGTCCTCGTGCAAGTGCATGACGGCATTCAGGATCGTCATTGATTTGATCTGAAACTGGCTGGAGGGGCGACGGAATTGCGCCGCCGCTCCATTCACCTTCCCATCCTTCGCCCCTGTTTGGGGGGTGCGGAGAGACGAGGCCGCGGGCGCGCGCTGTCTTTTCTTACGAGGCGCTGAAGCGATTGACGACCTCATGCGCGAGCCGTCCACCTTCCGAAAGGAAACGGGTGATGACGGCTTGCGCATTCGGCGTGCAGACGCGATAGGACCTTTCGTAACCGCGAAAGCTTCGGTTGAAGGTTCCGGCCAGCCGCTCTTTCCGGAACGCGGTCTTCGCTTCGGCTTCGAGAAGCGCCTGCATCCTTGCGCGCCATTCGCCAGAATCGCTCGATCCGCAGAGCTCGTCGAGATAGCTCAGGGCGCCGAGAATCTCGGCGAGCCGCAGAACCTGCGCCTCGTAAGGCGGCGGCGGCGGCTCGGAGGCCGGGGCCTCGGGACCTGGCGCGGCTGGCTCCGCCGGCTTGGCTTCCGATGATTTTGGCTTCGCATGGGCGCTCTTGGCTGAAGCGCTTTTAGCGTGCGGCCTCGGATGCGCTGATTTGTGACTTTGCTGCGCCTGCGCCGTGGGAGCCAGAATCAAGGCGACGGCAAGAGCCCCCGAGATTGCGCAAAGCGACAGATTGAGGATCGTTTTGCCGCTCCGGTGGCCGGACGAGGCTCCGAATCGGGTTTGCCGCCAAAAAAAATCCAAGGCGCGCCTCAAGGGTTCGAGCTCAGCAAGGCTTCCGCCGACGCGATGACGGCGGCGACATGAGGCGTGCACGCAAATTGCGGCAGGCTCGCAGGCGCTGTCCAGATGATTTCGCCCGCTTCCGGCCCAGGCTCGCCGGCGCCGGCGAGCCATTCGCCGACAAAGGAAGCGATCACATAATGGCGCAGCACTTTGCCGGCGCCGTCTCGATCGATCCATTCGACGTGCCGGTTGAACCCGACGATCCGAGCCTCGACCCGAACCTCCTCGCGCAATTCGCGCAATGCGGCCTCCTCCAGGGTTTCGCCGGCCTCGACCAGTCCGCCCGGAAGCGAAAAGGCGCCCGCATAGGGCGGCCTCGTGCGGGTCGCGAGAAGAACTCTGCCCGCCCGGAAGACGGCTATGCTCACCGCGAGCATGGGATAGGGCGGATACATCCGCTCGGAGCGCCAACGCGGTTCAACAGCTGCGGAGAGGGGATCGTCAAGCGTCACGGATAAAGCCGCTCCTTGCGCCAAGCTTCGTCAGGCGTTTGCCGCCGAAAGACGATCCGGTCGTGCAATCGGAACGCCCCATCCGACCAGAATTCCAGGTAAAGCGGCGCAATCCGATAGCCGGTCCAATAGGGCGGACGAGGAATTTCGCCAAAAGCGAATTTCGCGGCATATTTCGCTACAGCGGACTCCAGGGCGAAGCGGCTTTCGAGCGGACGCGACTGCTGGCTCGCCCAGGCTCCGATGCGGCTCTGCAAGGGCCGGCTTGCGAAATAGACGTCGGCCTCCGCGTCGGCGACGCGCGTCACAGTCCCCCGCAAACGAACCTGCCGCCGCAGCGACTTCCAATGTAGGACAGCGGCTGCTTTCATGTTGGCGCGAAGCTCTTCGCCCTTGGCGCTGTCGGCGTTGCTGTAGAAAACAAACCCGGTCGGCTCGGCCGCCTTGAGGAGCACCATGCGCACATTCGGCATTCCGTCCGCGTCGACGGTCGCGAGCGCCATAGCGTTCGGATCGTTCGGCTCGCTCTTTTGCGCCGCTTCAAACCAGGACGCAAATAATTCATGCGGCTCGGTCGCGTCAGTGAAGTCACGCCCCGTTAACTTGTTCAAGCGTACATCTCCACAAGGGTAAAGTTTTTGTGAGCGGCTGGTTCGTGACTGAAAAATTGTTGCGCCACGATCGTCGATATAAGTCCGGCGGCGGGCCTTTTACAGGAAAAAGCAACAGCGTGGACAAGAGCGTCGATGCGTGGCCCTTCCGCCTCGGCGCGCCTTGCATAGCGGCGGCAGGCCTTGCCGTAACGCTCGCCGGATGCTCATTCTCGATGCCGATCGCGACCTTGGCGTCCTCAACCTCGAGCGAGGACATGACCGGCTCGATTCCGAAATCCTCTCTCGAACATCTGCTCGAGGCGGAGGATTGGCGCAGGGCCAAGGCGGCCCTCGCGACAGCCCTCGATCCGCAGGGCAACGGCTCCGTGGTCGGCTGGGATAATCCGGAGTCGGGCAACAAAGGGTCCTTCACCCCGATTGGCAAACCCTATCCCGCGAATGAACGGATCTGCCGCATCTTTGTCAGCCAGATCGACCGTAAGGGCAATGAACAATCGATGCGGGGAACCGCCTGCGCGGAAAAGGGGGGAGATTGGACCATTTCCGAGGTTGCGCCCTTAAAGAAAGTCTAGAGCCCAATCGACCTGCATCGAAATTTGCTCTTCAAGTTTCTGATTGAACGTGATTTGATCGCCATTGGCTTTGCTTTCCCTGTCGCGCCGGAAGCGCCTCGAAATCGGTTTTCGCTGCATTGCGGCGAATAAGCGTCGGAAGCCTTGCGGCAGGCGGCCGGATCCCCCAAATTCCGAGTGAGACATTGGCGCTGGGGCCGGTGAATGGGCGAGCGCGGGAGTGGGCTCATCGATGCGTGATCCATATACGGTTCTTGGGGTTCAGAAATCGGCCGATATGGCCGAGATCAAGAAGGCTTTTCGTAAGCTCGCAAAAAAATATCATCCCGATCAAAGCAAGGAACCGAAGGCTAAAGAGAAATTCGCCGAGGTCAGCGCCGCCTATGAGATAGTGGGCGACGAGAAGAAGCGCGCCGCCTTTGACCGCGGCGAAATCGACGCCGAGGGCAAGCCGCGGTTTCAGGGGTTTGAAGGGTTCGGGGCGGGCGGCCCCGGCCAGGGGCGCCGCACCCATGCCGGCGCGGGTCCCGGTTTCGAGCATTTCGAATTCAACCCTGGAGGACGCCCAGGCGCACAGGGGTTCGACCCGAGCGATCTTTTCGCCGATCTTTTTGCCGCCGGGCGAAAAGGCGGAGCGCGCGGGCCAAGCGCGCCGCCGCCGCGCGGCGAGGATGTGACCGCTGCAGTGACTGTCGGCCTCGCCGAGGCGGTAAAGGGCGCGACCGTCCGAGTCGCCTTGCCGACGGGCCGCACCTTGGAGGTCTCTGTGCCGGCCGGCATCGAGGACGGCAAGCAGATCCGTCTCAAGCGTCAGGGCCAGCCTAGCCCGTTCGGCGGCGAGCCAGGGGATGCGATGGTGACGGTGCGCATCGCCAAGCATCCCTATTTCCGCGTCGAAGGGCGCGATCTGAGGCTCGATCTGCCGGTGACCCTCTACGAGGCCGTGCTCGGCGGCAAGGTCAATGTGCCGACGCTCGACGCGACGGTGGAGCTCGCTGTTCCAGCGGGCTCGAACGGGGGCCGGACGCTGCGCCTGCGCGGAAAGGGGCTGCCGCAACTGCACGGCCCCGCCGGCGATCTGCTGGTGACCCTGCGGATTGTCCTGCCGGATGAGCCCGACGCCGAACTCACGAGCCTGATGCGCAAATGGGAAAGCCAGAAGCCCTATAATCCGCGCGGCGACATGGCGTGAGCCGTCCGGCGCATTTGTCGCGGAACTGGACATGGTCCGCCTGAAAATGCTTTAGAGCATTCTAAGAACATGTTCCGAAAAAGTTGCTCGACTTTTTCGATCAGAACATGCCCCAACTCTTTGAATTTGAGCGATTCCTTTTCGATCAGACGATTCCGTCTGATCGGGAGGCGCTCTAGGCGAAGCAGACCCCAGGCTCGGCGATAAGAAAATGCGGCCAAGCAAAGATCTGGAGCGGCGTTCCGATTCAACCGGATCCGAAGGCGCGCCTCCTCGTCAATGGCGAGCAGTCGCGAGCAGGGGACGGCGATGCGGCATCTGATCGTCGAAGAGCCTTATTCCACGACCGCTTTGCTGAGCTGGCGCCTCGCGGCGTTTTCCGTGGCCGTCGCGCTCGTCGGCGTCGTCGTCGCGCGCGGCGGGCTCGATCCGCCGGCCACGCTGGCGGTTCTGATTGGGGCGGTTGGCGTCGCCTTCGCCGCGATCTTGAGCGCGCTTGTGGCCTTTGTCGTGATTTGGCGCAGCGGGCGCAAGGGCGCCGGACAGGCCACCGCGGGGCTTTTCGTCGCGCTTCTCCTTTTGGCTTATCCGGTCTATCTCGCCGAGAAGGTGGCGCGTCTGCCTCGCCTCGTCGATCTATCGACGGATATTATCGATCCGCCGGTTTTCTCACTGTCGCGGCAGGCGCTGGCGGCGCGCGGCGGATTCACGCCGCCCAATGTCTCCACGCAGATGCGCAAGCGGCAGTTGCAGGTCTATCCGCAAGTTCAGCCGATCCTGCTCGATCTCGATGCGCCGGAGGCCTACCAGTCCATATTGAAGGCGATCGTTGCAAGCGGCTGGCGAATTGTCGACCAGAAGCCGCCAGGCGGCCGCAGCGGTCTTGGTCATATCGATGCGATCGCGCGTAGCCTGATCCTGGGCTTTCCTTGCGACATCACGTTGCGGATTCGTCCGCTCGCCGATCAGACGCGCGTCGATCTTCGCTCCGTCTCCCGCTTCGCTCTTTCGGATTTCGGCGCCAATCAGCGCAATGTCGAAATATTCGAAGCGGCTTTAACGGCGGAGGTCGACAAGACCGATCAGGCCGGACGGTAGGCCGCCCCGAGCGTCGCCGGCCCTTCGACCTTGACGAGCCCGCGTTCGACGAGGTCTTCGAGATGGGCGAAGACTGACAAGGCGGCGGCCATGCGCAGGGCGGGATCGAGGCCTTCATAGACATGCGCGACGATCGTTTCGATCGTCATATCTCCAGCCGCGATGCGCGACAGGATCGACGCCTCGCGAACCCGCCTATGCTGCGCGAGACCGCGCGCATAGCGCTGCGGCTCGGTCACGGGACCCCCGTGCCCGGGCCAATAAATCTTGTCTTCTCGCGCGCGCAGCTTTTCGAGCGACGCCATATAATGGCGCATCGCGCCGTCGGGCGGCGTCACGACGGAGGTCGACCAAGCCATGACATGGTCGCCCGAAAATAGCGCCTCTTCCTGCAAAAGCGCGAAGGCTTGATGGTTCATCGTATGGCCGGGCGTCTCGACGCAGGCGAGCGTGAATTCCGCGGTCCCGATCGCATCGCCTTCGGACATGACTGCATCGGGCGCGTGGTCCAAATCATTCGCTGCGTCGAGCCGGCCGATCTCGCCCTGCAAGCGGTCGCGCGCCAAGCGCTGCGGCGCGCAGCCGAGAATTTTTGCGCCGGTCGCCGCCTTTAGCGCGCGCGCGCCCGGGGAATGATCCCGATGCGTGTGGGTGACCAGAATGGCGTTTATGGTTTCGCCGCGCAGGGCGTCGAGCAGCGCCGCGATGTGGTTGGGCTCTTCGGGGCCCGGATCGATGATCGCCGCCTGCCCATTGCCGACGACATAGGTGCAGGTTCCGGTGAATGTCATCGGTCCGGCGTTGCCGGCGACCATCCGGCGCACCAGGGGCGAAAGCCGGACGAGCTCGCCGGGGCGGCCCTCAAAGGAGCGGTTGAAAGAGATCTCTTCAGGCTGCGGCTTTGCGTTCAATTCGGGATTCCAGCGAGCTTACCCTGAAAATCGGACGGCGAAGCTCGCAAGCGCGTTTTCAGATGCTCTTTCTTGACTCGCAAGCGTTCGATTAAATCTTCTGCCGACGCGTAGCTCGGGAAGGCGGGGCGCGGCCTCAGTCGGCGACGGGAAGCGCGCCGATCGAGGCGGGCGCTTCGCCATCGCGATAGCGCCGCCACATGATCTCGTACAGCCCTTCTATGTCGCGCGTATAGGCTTCGATGTCGAAAAGCGGCGTCGTCAGCCTGTTGGCGGCAAGCTTGGCTTTGACGGTCGCGAGGCGGGTTGGATTTGTCGCGAGTTCATAGGCTAGTTCGAAATAGGCGTCGAGATCGGCCACGATCAGCTCGCTGAGCCCGATTGCGCTCAAAATGCTTCCCGCGACGCGCGAGGGAAAAGTATCGCCGGAGCAGGTGACGAGCGGCACGCTCGCCCATAGCGCATCGCTGGCGGTCGTGTGCGCATTATAGGGCGAAGTGTCGAGAACGAGGTCGGCGAGCTGAAGACGGCCCAGGTGGTCGATTTGCGGCAAATCCTCGGCGAAGACCAGCCGATCCGCCGTGATGCCGCGCGAGAACGCCTCGTTCTTCAAGTTTCCTTCGGCTTTGTCGTTCTTCAGGAGCCAAAGGACGCTATCCGGCGCTTCGAGCAGTAGACGGCACCAGACGTCGAATATTTCCGGAGTGATCTTATAGGCCTGATTGAAGCAGCAAAACACAAAGCCCGACTCGGGCAGGCCGACGTCAGCTCGCGTCGGCGCCTTGCCGATCAGCGCCTTGCGGCCATGCGGCTGATAGGAATTAGGCAGATAGGCGAAAGATTCGCTGTAGTCCTTGGCGCTTGCCGCCGGGGTGAGGAAGCCATCGGTGACGATATAATCGCACATGGTCGTCCCGAGCGTGCCGGGATAGCCGAGAAAATTCACCTGGACCGGCGCGGGGCCGAACATAAGGATCGCCGTGCGCGTGTGCTGCGTATAGCCCTTGAGGTCGATGAGGATGTCGATGCCGTTGGCGTGGATCGCGCGCGCCGCGTCGATGTTTGAGAGGGGTTCGATATTGATGAAATGGTCGAACGCGGCCTCGAGCCGCGGCCGCATGCGCTTGCCGTCGTCAGCGCCATAGGAATAGGCGAACAGCTCGAAACGCGCGCGATCATGCGCTTCGAGCATTTCAACGAGCAGCAGCGAAGTCGCGTGTTCGTGAAAGTCGCAGGACAGATAGCCAATCCGGATTTTCGGCCGCGCGGCCGGGTCGAACGCGAAGGCGAGGGCCGCGCGATCGTCGGCGCAGGCCGCCTGCCTGTCTCTCATCCACAGTTCAGAGCAATCGCGTTGTTCGCCTGCGCTGACGCCGGACATGGCGAGCAGAAGAAAAGGCGAGACCTTTCCGGATTCGCCGCGCGCAAGCTTGGCGCGCAAGCCCGCGCGCAAGTCGGCGAGCCCAGACCATTCGCACATGTCGCGGCTTTCGAGATGAAGCTTCATGACATCCTCTGAACGCGGCGATGAGCCTCGGCGCGACGCGCTGGAGCATGATCCCGAAAATGGAAACCGGATTCCGGACGATTGCAAAGCCGGACGGAGTAGGAAAACGGACCGTTGCGCGGCTGAATGGCGGCGCGATCAGCGGTAAATTAGCGTCGGGGCTCCCTGTCCAGCCCCTCCGAGGATCGCGTAGAGCGCGAGAGCAATTAAGCAAAAACTAATAAGCAAAAACCAAGCCGTTCTTAAGAATAGGATAAATCGCGATCCTGCGCCGCCCATTACTGAAAATTGCGGCCTTTCGGCAGGATGCGTTGTATGTCTGCGGCGGAGGCGCGCGGGGCGGCCGTCTCCTCTTCGACGAAGCGCAGCGCGGATATTGGTTAAATATTTAAAGCAAAGGGAACGCGATGGCTTGGCCGGAACAGCTGCAACCTCTGTCGCTGCCGGTGATCGGCGCGCCGCTTTTCATCATTTCAAATCCCGATCTCGTGATCTCGCAATGCACCAACGGCGTGATCGGCGCCTTTCCCGCGCTCAATGCGCGCCCCATGCAGGCGCTCGACGATTGGCTCAGCCGGATCACGAGCGAACTCGCCGCGTTCCAAGCGGCGCATCCGCAAGCCGAAGTCGCGCCTTTCGCGGTCAATCAGATCATTCACGCCTCGAACGACAGGCTCGCGCATGATCTCGATCTTTGCGCCAAGCATAAAGTTCCGATCATCATTACGAGCCTCTCCGCGCCGAGCGAGATCGCTCCGCGGGTTCATGCCTGGGGCGGCCTTGTCTTTCACGACGTGATCAGCGTCCGCCATGCAAAAAAGGCGATCGACGCCGGCGTCGATGGGCTCATCCTTGTCTGCGCCGGCGCCGGCGGGCATGCTGGAACGCATTCGCCTTTCGCTCTGGTCGAGGAGATCCGCAAATTCTGGCACGGCCCGGTTGCGCTGGCCGGAGCCATAACGACGGGACGCGGGGTTCTCGCGGCGCGCGCGCTCGGCGCTGATTTCGCCTATGTCGGCACGCGCTTCATCGCGACGCAGGAAGCCAACGCCGACAAGCGCTACAAGCAGATGATCGTCGAGAGCGACGCCTCGGGGATTATTTATACGCCCTACTTTACCGGCGTTCCCGGCAATTATCTGCGCCAAAGCGTGATCGACGCGGGACTCGATCCTGATCATCTGCCTGAGCGCGGCAAGAGCATGAGCTTCGAGCAGAGCAAAGCGGCGGAGGCTGCCAAGGCCTGGCGCGACATCTATGGCGCCGGGCAGGGAGTCGGCGCGATCGAGGACATTCCGCCGGCGGCGGAGGTCATCGCCAGGATGCGCGGCGAGTATTTTACCGCAAAACAGGATCTTTTTCGCGCGTGAGTCGCCAGGAGCATTTTCAAGCGATGCGCGCCGGGTCCTGGGGCATGGCGGCCTCAGTCGGGATCGACCGTCAAGCCCGGCCAATCGACCACAAAGGCGTGAACCGGGGTTGGGATGTTCTTCACGGTCTGCTCGCCGAGGTCGCGGAAGATGACCGAGACCTTGTTGACCACCGCTTCATGCACCGCGCGCGAGATGCAAATCCCGCCGGGCGCAGCGAGGCTTTCGAGCCGCGCGGCGAGATTGACGCCGTCTCCGAGAAGCTCGCCCTGGCGCTCGACTACGTCCGCGATGGTGATGCCGATCCGGAACTGCAACCATCGATCCGGCGGATAAGCGAGATTATGGGTGCGCAGGACTTCCTGGATGTCGATCGCCGCGCGCATCGCCTCGACGGCCGAGCTGAATTCGGACATGACCGAATCGCCTGCCGTATTGAAGACCCGTCCGCCATAGCGGTCGACGAAATCGTCGAAAACCTCGCGATGGTTTGAAAGGAGGCGGAGAGTCTCCTCCTCATTATCGGCGACGAGCCGCGAGTAGAACGCGACATCGGCCGCCATGATGGCGGCGATCTTGCGCGTTATCTTACTTGCGGATCGAAATCCCCTGCGCGGCTCGGGGCTCGGGGCGACGCGGCTGGAGCGGCGAAGAACCGTGTGGATTCGGACGGTTCCCACATTGCGCTCCCGCAGCTGCTGGGTAAGCGCCAGGCCATCCTCGCCGGGCTCGTTGAAATCGAACACAAGGAGATCCCGCGGCGGCGCTGGGACCAAGGGGCCTAGCTCGGCGCCGTGTTCGCTGTTCGCGACCCGGAATCCATGCAGCGTCAAATATTTTTCGATGATTTCGCCGATCCCTGATTCGTCATCGACGATGAGGATGTGCACCTGGTCCGCCATGCGGGTTAATTGCCCCTATGCCGTGCGCTCCGAAATTTCAATTTCGTATTATCGACTGCATATAATCATTATTTGCCTCAATGGGTGCGATTTTCTACATACAGTCGCTTTACGCAAAAAAAAATCGGTCCTAGCCGGCCTGGATAGGCTTATCTCGATCGATACGGCTTGGAGCCTTTCCAAAGGAGGGTTTGGAGCCGCCTTGGGAAGACGCGACAACGGACGAAGGCGCATCTTCGAGTCCGCTCGAATATGCGCCAAGCAAGCGGCCCGCTTCGACCTCAGTCGGAGCGCAGCACGAAACGGCGATCGAGCTTTTGGGCCGGCCGGGCATTCAAGGGGTAAAGTTTGGCGAAGGCGGCGACATCCGCCTCGGCGACCTCGATCGGGTCGCGCAGCAGGAACCAGTCGACGGTCTCGCTGCAGGGCGGCGTCGTGAGCGATCCGGAATAGCGATAATAGTTGCGCTTGGCCGGCAGCAATCCGCTCGGATCGATATCGGGCTCAGCCTTGACTGGCGGGCCTTCGGTCGGGGGCATGGTGGCCGTAACCTTGGCGAAGACAGGGTTAGGCTTCCCGGTCGTGATGAGCGCCCCGATCACGCCCAGGGAGCCGGAGGCGTTGCGGTGAACGAAATGGGCCTCCATCGCAAAGCGCTTGTCGTCGATGAGATGCTCGCTCGGATGATGGAAATGGAACTGAACCAATGTGTAGCGCTCTGGCCCGACGGTCAGCGCGCCGCCGTCGCCGAAATTGAGCTGAATCGTGTGGCCATTGTTGACGATCGTGTCGGCCTGCCGCGCCCAAGCGATTTGGAGCGGCGGGAGCTCAGCCTCGATCGAGCTGTCGATGGCGATCGGCGATTGCTGGGTTCCGACCGAGCAGACGCGGCTTGCCGGGTCGAGATCGCCCCAATGGTCCGGACCATGCGCGCCTTCATAGCTCCAATGCGCTTCCTCCGCTGCGAATCCGATATTCGCGCAAAGGGGGCACAGAGCGAGCCCGGCAAGCGCCTTCAGCATTCGACGACGATTCATGTCTGATACTCCCGAGATGATAGGAATGTTTTCCGGCGCGCCGGCGCCCCTTTCTCTTGCGGAAACTCTAAGAAATTCTATGCGCGCTTCGCCGCGGCTCTGAGTTGGGTTAGCAGCCAGGCCGCCGCAAGGACAAAAAGCGCCCCGGCGGGCGCGCCCCAGGCTTCGAGGCCCGGCGCCCGCGCCCGCAGCCAAGCGACGAGATTGAGATCGGCGCAGATGAGCTCGCCGGCGATCCAGCCGAGCAAGGCCGCGCCCGCCCAGACAAGAGCCGGATACCGATTAAGAAGCGTGAGCAACAAGGTCGAGCCAAAGACAATGAGCGGAATCGACAAGGCGAGACCGAAAAGAACGAGCAGGTCCGATCCTTTCGCGGCGGCCGCGATCGCCATCACATTGTCGAGCGACATCACGGCGTCGGCGACGACGATGATGCGGATCGACGCCCAGAGCGTGTTGGTGGCCGGTTGGATCTCTTCCTCTTCCTCCTCGTCGACAAGCCGGATCGCGATCCAAAGCAAGAGCATGCCGCCGGCGATCTTGACGAAGGGCAGGGCCAGCAACTCAACGGCGAGAAAAGTAAAGACGACACGCAAAAGCACGGCCGCGCCGGACCCGAGCAGAATGCCCCATCTGCGCTGGTGGGGCGGGAGTGAGCGACACGCAAGAGCGATGACCACCGCGTTGTCGCCGGAGAGAAGAATGTCGATCCAGATGATTTCGAGAAGGGGGATCAGCAAAGCCGCGGCGCCGGAGTCCATTGATTGCAGCTAGGCTAGGATTGGCGCGCGGTCAAGCGCTCGCGCGGCCGACGAGCGGCGCATCTTTCATTTCATCGCAAACATGAAAAGACTTCGCGTTTCTTATCGCGTTTTCTTGACGCGAAAGGGCCTCCGCCTCTGTCAGAAGCGCTCCGCTCTGAAGCTTCGACGCCTGAGTCCGGCGCAGCTTCGCCACTGTGACGAGAATGGCGATGAGGGCGGCGCGCATCGCATCGTCGAACGTTGGCCGGCGGTCGGCCGCTGCGTCCTTGCGGCGATCTTTGCTTGGACCGCGACGCGCAAGTCGAGGCATATGAATGAAGCCAATGGACCGCGCGTTCGTTGTGGCGAGGGAGAGATAAAGCGTCTGGTTGCAGACGTAATCGCCAGCGTCGATCGACAAACGCGCTCTGATCCCGGCGCGAAGGATCGCCGCTACAATGAGATCTGACGGGAAGGTCGCTCTCGCGACTAAGGCGCCGCCCGGAATGATCGAGCGACCACCGCTCATGGCTCCCGCCGCATCCGGATGAACAATGCTCATCCGGTTCAAGGCCCGCGTCTCGACGCAAAACTCTTTCCGACGCGCCGCGAGGCCGAAATGCAAGATGGCGTCGGGCTTGAAACCGTCCGCCAAATAGCGGAGGCGCGGCGCGATCGCGGCATAGACAACCGGAAGGACATGGAGCTCGATCTCGACGCCGAACCGCGCCAGCCTTGACTTGTGCTTGCTGAGCGCGTGGATCAGCCGGCTTGTCGGATTTCTCCTTGCGCCTGGAAAGCCGGCGAAGCCGGTGACGAGAAGGCGAATGGGCTTGAGAGTCACCTGAGCATCATCCCCGCCGCGAAGCTACCGCCAACGCATGGCTCGCCGATCGAGGCGCCTATTTGATCGCCAAGAGATAGATTTCAATATCATCGGAGTTTATGCAAGCAAGGCGGGCGGCCGTCCGTCCTCGGACGGCGACATTCGCCAGTCGAGGGCTTAGAAATCTCCCGCTCATCGAGGCTTTGATCCAGCATGACCTTGGCGCGAGACTGGCGCCGGTTTGGCCAATCATTCCCGAGTTGGTCGCATTCCCGACGTTTTTCGGGGTCATTTTGACGATCTGTGAGGTGAGGCTTCCATTAATTGTTCAGTAACCTCCGATCGGTTCTTAGAGAACGCTTCACGCGAACCGCCATTCGACCGGGGTTGGACCCTTGCGAGAAAGAAAGAAGGTCATGCCGCTGGCCTTTCTGAGCGCGTCAACGCAACGCCAATCCATCGTCAAACGCCTGGCTCTCGTGATCTTTGGTTGTGCGGCCGTGCTTGGCTCCGGCTGCGCCTCGACGGGTCTCTCAGAGATAACGGAAACGGCGGCGGCGGCGCATTCGCTTTCCATGTTTGTCGTCTCGACCCGCAAGGGCGAGCGCGGGCCGGCGACCGAAGCCGCCGTCGAGGGCGAGCCAAGGCTGTCGCTGCAGATGATCAACGTGCCGTCCGACCACGAGGCTGGCAAGATCGAACGGCCGAGCTTCGGTTCCGAAGACCCGCAAAAGCATTTTGTCGCGGCGAGCCGGCGCGGGCTCGACGAGACCGCGTTTCTCTCCGAACTCTCCGCTCATATTTCCGGCCGCATTGGTTCGAACCGCGATATTCTGCTTCACGTTCATGGCTTCAACACAAGCTATGACGAGGCGCGTTTCCGGCTCGCCCAAGTCGCATATGATGGGCGCTTCGGCGGCGTCCCGGTCCTGTTCACCTGGCCGGCTGCCGGCAGCCTGCTCGACTATGGCGCCGCGAAGGAAAGCGCAACGGCGTCGCGCGACGCCTTGGCGAAGCTCATTCGCCAACTTTCGGAAACGCCTGGAGTTGGCCGCGTGCATATTCTCGCCCATTCCATGGGCGCTTGGCTCACGATGGAAGCCTTGCGGGAAAACGCCATCGCCGGCAGTCCAGATCTCAATGGCAAGCTCGGCGACGTCATGCTCGCCGCCCCGGACATCGATCGCAGCGTCTTCCGACAGCAGTTGGCGCGGATCGATTCTTCTCATGTCTTCCTTCTCGTGTCCTCGAACGATCGCGCGCTCTCGCTTTCGCGCAGTTTGGCGGGCGACCGTCCGCGTCTCGGCGCGCTTGATTCGAATGATCCGAACGATCGCGCCGCGCTCGAGGCGCTCGGCGTCAGAGTCTACGATGTGTCGAACGAATCGGCTGGCCTCGTGGGCCATGGCGCCTTCGGGGACGCGCCTCAGGTTGTGCGCACGATTGGGGCCCAGATCACCGAGTCGAGGCCACAGGACGCCAATGTCCAGGCTGTGCTTGGCGAAAAGCCCGTCGATGCGAAAATCGTGACGACGCCGCTCGCGCCCTTGGCCGCGCCGGCGAATGGCGCTCCGGCTCAGCAATAGAATTGGCGAGCCTTCCGGACGCAGGGGTCAGTCGTTCGTCCCTGGGCGCGGAGTTTGCTTTGCAGTTCTTCAAGGAGGCGAGATCGCGGCGATGCGGCCGAGGCCGCAACAGGCTCAGAGCTATGGATCGATGAATACGCGGCTTCGAGCTGCTCTCGGGCGGCCGCGCTTTTATTGATTAGTTATGGAACTTTTCCACGCGATAATAGTTACAAAGACTTAAGCTATTTTGTTGGCGGGGGACGAGAAGGCTCCCTTGCGTTTGGCGTTTGCCTCCAAGATGTGGCCCTGTCTTGGCGCTGCATAAGGAGCTATCGCCAATGATGAGTCCCGCTCCGTATAAGGTTTAAATCTCGTAAATACACGTTTTGTTGAGCAGCTAGACTACTTCGTTGGAAGTCGGAGCTGTCGTGGACGTCGACACAAAATTTTGAGGAGGGCTTTTGTTGCAAAGCAACATAAATTAATTATGTTGACGTCATAATACTATCAGCATTAACGTTTAGGATACGTGATTGTAGCGTCTTAGCTTTCCTTAATAACGGAGATGAGATGCGCGATCTTGCTTCCATGTATCAATACGCGCGTGAGGTGAGGGTATCATGTGCTTGATCGCTGAAATCGTGCATTCCTGTTCGAACGAAAAAGTCGCCCAAGCCGCAGTCGCTTCGATAGGGTCGGATTTCGCGGGCAAAGTTGGCTCCAGAGCAAGCGCTTATGGGATGTCGATCGGCGCTTTTACGGCGCGCGCCGTGCTTCAGTTCGACCGAAGCGTGGGAGAAGACGAAAGAATTCTTCTCAGACAGGCGATGAGAGGAGCGGATCAGCCGATTTTGTTTGGGCTGCATCGGATTCTCCAGCCCGTTATCGAAACGGTTGATTGAGGGTCGCTTTTTCGTCGGCCGTCAGACCCGCTAGGGGCCATGCGGCGGACGGCGCGCCCCTAAGCTGCAAAAAGGGCTGCCAAGGCGGGGTTCTGTCGCCATGATGAGTATCTTCGCCTCGCGAATTGTAGGCATGGCCTCCCTCCATGGATTGGATGCAAGGAAAACCAGCCGATTGATGCAAGGTTCCGCTAGAGCGCTTCCCGATCAGATGGAATCATCTGATAAAAGGAATCGCTCAAATTCAAAGAGTTGGAGCATGTTCTGATCGAAAAAGTCGATCAACTTTTTCGGAACATGCTCTAGTTTCAGCGTGCTTCAAGGGGTCGCGCGTCGCGCCCATGGCCGCGACGGCTCCAAGGCTTCGCCGCCGAGGCCCGGCTGATAAAAGACGTTGAGGCCGGGCCTGCGCCCCGATTCGAGAAGACGGATTGTCGCCGGGTCCTTGATCTCGAAAGCGTCGAAGCCGCAGCGATAAAGGTGCTGCAACTGATCGAATAAAATATCGCCGACGGCGCGCAATTCTCCGGCGAAGCCATCCGTGGGGCGGATCTGGCGCGCGATGGAGAAGCCGCGGCCATCGCTGAATTTGGGAAAATCGACGGCGACGAGCGCGAAGCGGGGCAGGTCCGGCGCGATCGCTTGCACAGGCGCGTCAGGCTCCAGCAACAGGCCGATCGGTATATTGGCGGCTTGCAACTGCTCGCGGCTTGCTTGCCATTGCGGCAGGGTCAGGATGACTTTGCCTTCGAGGGGCAAATCTTCGCCCTGCGCCAAAAAGCGCCATTCATCCGGCGCGAAGGCGTCATTTTTGAATAAAGCCATTGTTCATATGTCCGAAGCGGCGTCGAGCGCCTGCGTATGGAGGCCGCATTCGACCTTGCCGCGCTCGCGCCAGCGTCCCGCGCGCGCGTCTTCGCCGGGCTTGACGGGCGAGGTGCAAGGAATGCAGCCGATGGAAGGATAGCCTTTGGCGACGAGCGGATGGCGCGGCAAGGCGTGGGCGGCAAGATAGGCGTCGATGTCGCTCGCGGACCAGCCGGCGAGAGGATTGACCTTGATCCGGCCGCCTTCCGCTTCGAACAGCGCCAGGGCCGCGCGCGTTCGCGCCTGAAATCGCTTGCGGCCTGTGATCCAGGCCTCATAGCCCTCAAGCGCCTTCGCCAAGGGAATCACCTTGCGAATTTCGCAGCAGCGGTCCGGATTGCCAGCCCAAAGGAAGTTTTCGGGGTCTTCCCCCGCGAGCTGACTCTTGTCGGGCGTGAGGTTGACGACGTTGCGCAGGTCGAGATGCGCGACGAGTTGGTCGCGATAGGCGAGGGTCTCGGGAAACAGAACCCCCGTACCAATGAATAAGACCGGCGTGGCCTTGTCGATTTGCGCGACCATGTGGAGCAGCACAGCGGAATCCGCCCCGAAACTCGAGACGAGGGCGATCCGGCCGGGAAACAGATCCTCCATCGCGAAGCGCAAAAATGCGCGCGCGTCCAATTTGGCGAATTTGGCCGCAAGCCGCGTTGCGGTCTCGGCGTCATTGAACAGAGCGACGTCAGCCGCGCTCATAAAGCGCCTCCTTGAACGGGTCCATTCCAACCCGCCGGTAGGCCGTGAGAAAATCTTCGCTTTTGTCCGTGCGGATCTTCAAATAGGTGTCGACGACCGCCTCGATCGCGTCGACGATCTCTTCGGACGAGAAACTGCGGCCGGCGATCTCGCCGATGCTGCAGGTCTCGTCGGCCGAGCCTCCGAGCGTGATCTGATAGGCCTCAGTTCCACTTTTCTCGAGGCCGAGAATGCCGATATGTCCGACATGATGGTGCCCGCAGGCGTTGATGCAGCCGGAAATATTGACCTTCAGTTCGCCGATCTCCTCGGCGCGGGCGCCGTCGCCGAACCGTTCGGATAGGCGCTGGGCGATCGGAATGGAACGCGCCGTCGCAAGCGCGCAATAGTCGAGGCCGGGACAGGCGATGATGTCGGTCACGAGTCCGGTGTTGGCGGTGGCGAGGCCGAGCGGCGCGAGCCGGTCGAACAGCAGCGGCAGATCATCGAGCGCGACATGCGGCAGGACGAGGTTTTGCTCATGCGCGACGCGGAGCTCGTCTTGCGAATAGGTTTCGGCGAGATCGGCTATGGCCTCCATCCATTCGGCGCTGGCGTCGCCGGGAATGCCGCCGATCGGCTTCAAGGAAATCGTGACGATCCCATAGCCCGGGGCTTTGTGAGGCGCGACGTTTTGCGCGACAAAGCGGGCGAAGGCGGAGTCTTTCGCCTTGCGCGCTTCGACTGCGGTCGAAATCGGCGCGCGTTTGGCGAGAACCGGAGGAGCGAAATAGGCGCGGATGCGGTCAATTTCGGCCTGTGGCAAGGTCAGCGCATCCTCGCGATGCTCGACAAATTCGCGCTCAACCTCGGCGCGAATGTCCTCGGCGCCTTTCTCGTGCACCAGAATCTTGATGCGCGCCCGATATTTATTGTCTCGGCGACCTTCGAGATTATAGATCCGCAGTATAGCGTTGGTATAGGCCAGCAGATCGGCTTTGGGCAGAAAGTCGCGGATCTTATGCGCGACCATAGGCGTGCGTCCCTGGCCGCCGCCGAGATAGACGGAAAAGCCCGTCTCGCCGCGATCGTTCCTGACGATCTGATAGCCGATGTCATGCACTTGAAGGGCGGCGCGATCCTTCGCCGCGCCATTCACCGCAATCTTGAATTTGCGCGGCAGGAAGGAATATTCCGGATGCAGCGAAGACCATTGCCGCAGGATCTCGGCGTAGGGGCGGGGATCCTCGATCTCATCGGCGCCGGCGCCGGCGAATTGATCCGCGGTGACATTGCGGATGCAATTGCCCGAAGTTTGAATGGCGTGCATCTCGACTTCGGCGAGCTCATTCAAAATATCGGGACAATCCGCGAGCGCGGGCCAGTTGAACTGGATGTTTTGCCGCGTCGTGAAATGGCCATATCCCCTGTCGTAGCGTCTCGCGATGAAGGCGAGCTTGCGCAACTGCCGCGACGACAAGGTCCCATAAGGGATGGCGACGCGCAGCATATAGGCGTGCAATTGCAAATAGACGCCGTTCATCAGGCGCAAAGGCTTGAATTGCTCTTCGTCCAATTCGCCGGAAAGGCGACGGGCGACCTGGTCGCGAAATTGCTCAACGCGGCCGGCGACAAAGCCTTTATCGAATTCGTCATAACGGTACATGTCAGCTCCGCTCGGTCCGAGCCGTTTGGATTCCGGTCCGAGGCGTGAAATCGATCGTCGGGCCGCGCGCCCGGATCGCGTTGCGCAAGCTCACCGCGCTGAGGCCCGCTTCATCGCGGACGACCTCGACGACAAAAGGATCGAGGATGAGATTGCGCTTTGCGTCGTTGCTAGCGGCGAGGAGTCCGGTCTCGGCTTCCGCCTCGGTTTCAAAGATCTTCGCCTTGCCTAGGGCCTCGAGCCAAGTTCCGTCGGGGCCGATATAGACCACGATCCCGTCGGCGAGACGATTTGCGGAAACGACTTTTGGCATGTTCGTAAGATGGCTCCATTAAAGACGCTGGCGAATGGTTACCAATTGGCATATAGAGCAAATAACAGCATTTGGCGAGAAATAAGGATAAACTACATTTTCTGTATGTTATTAGTCCCCCTGGCTGCGTTTCGGCCTTATGAGTTATCCTATAAGCTAGATAAATTCTATTTGCTTTGTCGCGCATTGTCGGGCCTAATCGGCCGATGCAAGTTTTACGCGCAGCGAGAACTGGCGGCGAAATAGGCGAAAGGTCATTTGAGCGTGTCCCTGGCAATAAGGCGTAATTCGGTTTTACCCGGTTTCGGCCTCACCCTCGGCTATACGCTCGTCTATCTCGGCGTGATCGTGCTTCTTCCACTCGCGGTGCTCATTCTGCGAGCGAGCAGCCTCGGGGCTTCCGGTCTGTGGCATATCGCGACGGAGCCGCGCATTTTCGCGGCGCTGAAAACGAGTTTCAGCCTTGCCTTGGCGGCGGCGGCCATCAATGTCGTTTTCGGCGGCGTCGTCGCTTGGGTCTTGTCGCGATACGAGTTTCCGGGCCGACGTCTGCTCGACGCCTCTGTCGATCTGCCCTTCGCCTTGCCGACGGCGGTGGCGGGCATCTCTCTCGCCGCGATCTATGCGCCGAACGGCTTGATCGGGTCTCTGATCGCCCCGCTTGGCTGGAAAATCGCCTATACGCCGCTCGGCATTGTCGTCGCCCTTGTTTTCATTGGACTGCCTTTCATCGTGCGGACCGTGCAGCCGGTTATTGCCGAGCTCGAATTAGACGTCGAGGAGGCTTCTGCCACGCTTGGCGCCACGCGGCTGCAGACCCTCGGCAGGGTCGTTCTTCCAACCTTGACTCCGGCGCTTTTGACAGGCTTCGCCTTGGCCTTCGCGCGGGGCGTCGGCGAATATGGCTCGGTGATCTTCATCGCCGGCAATTTGCCGTTCGTTTCGGAAATCGCGCCGCTGCTTATCGTCGTGAAGCTTGAGCAGTTCGATTACGCGGGCGCGACCGCGATTGCCACGCTCATGCTCGCTGCTTCCTTTCTAATCCTGCTGACAATCAACCTGATCCAGGCGTGGAGCCGAAGGAGATTCGGGCATGTCTGAGACTCTCGCGCGATGGGCGCCCGAGGCCGCCGAAAGCGTGTGGACCCGGAAGAAATTTGCGCTCGCGCGCGGCCGAAGCGCGGTGACCGGGGAGAGCCGCGTTTTCGCCGGTTTCCTGGTGGCCGTCGCGCTTGTCTTCCTCCTTCTTTTCTTGGTCCTCCCGCTTGCGGTCGTGTTTTATGAGGCTTTCGCGAGCGGCGTCGCCGCCTATCTCGCCGCGCTCGAGCAGCCCGACGCCCGCAGCGCCATAGCGCTCACCCTCACGGTCGCCGCCATCGCCGTGCCCTTGAACATTATCTTCGGCCTCGCGGCGGCCTGGGCGATCGCCAAATTTCGCTTTCCTGGCAAGAGCTTTCTCGTTTCGCTTATAGATCTGCCGTTTTCCGTCTCGCCAGTGGTCGCCGGCCTCATCTATGTGCTGCTGTTTGGCGCGCAGGGCGTTTTTGGACCATGGCTCAGGGCGCATGATATTGAGATTGTCTTCGCTGTTCCCGGCATCGTGCTCGCGACGATTTTCGTCACTTTTCCTTTTGTTGCGCGCGAACTCATCGCCCTCATGGAAGATCAAGGGACCGGCGATGAGGAGGTCGCGCTTTCGCTCGGCGCGAGCGGCGTCACGACATTCCTGCGCGTGACCCTGCCCAATATCAAATGGGCCCTGCTTTATGGCGTGCTTTTGTGCAACGCCCGCGCAATGGGCGAATTTGGCGCCGTGTCGGTCGTGTCGGGCCATATTCGCGGCCTGACCAACACGATGCCGCTTCATGTCGAAATCCTCTACAACGAATACAATATCGCCGCGGCTTTCGCCGTCGCTTCGTTGCTGGCGCTCCTCGCGCTGGTGACGCTCGCCGCCAAGACCCTGCTTGAAACCCGCTTCAATGACGCTCTCCCCGGAAAATCGCGTGGGCATTGACGCAAAAGGCTCTCTTTGATGCAGATACGAGCAGTCGACATCGTCAAGAACTTCACGGGGCCGACCTCCCGCCCGGTCTTGGACGGCGTGAGCCTCGAGGTCGGGAGCGGCGAGCTCGTGGCGCTGCTTGGGCCTTCCGGGTCCGGCAAGACGACGCTTTTGCGGATCATCGCGGGCCTGGAGTTTCCCGATTCCGGGTCGGTCTATTTCGGCGACGAGGACGCCTCGCAGAAGTCCGTGCAGGAGAGGCGCGTCGGTTTCGTCTTCCAGAATTACGCCTTGTTCAAACATCTGACCGTCGCCGAAAACATCGCATTCGGGCTCGAGGTTCGCGATCGCGAATCGCGGCCGCCAAAGGCCGAGATCAGGCGCCGCACGCTCGAATTGCTCGATCTCGTCCAATTAACCGGACTTGAGAAGCGCCGGCCGGCGCAATTGTCCGGCGGGCAACGCCAGCGCGTGGCGCTCGCCCGCGCTCTCGCGGTCGAGCCGAGGGTGCTTTTGCTCGATGAGCCCTTCGGCGCCCTCGACGCGAAGGTCCGTCGCGACTTGCGCAGCTGGCTCCGCGAAATCCATCAGCACACCGGGCACACGACGACATTCGTGACGCATGATCAGGACGAGGCGCTCGAGCTCGCGGATCGAGTGGCTGTCCTGAACGGCGGCCGCATCGAGCAAGTCGGATCGCCGGACGAAATCTACGATCATCCGGCGACGCCTTTCGTGCATGGGTTCATCGGCGAGGCGAGCGCGCTCAGGGTCGATCTTCGCGCCGGCCGCCTCTTCATCGGCGAACACCAGCTGCCGCTTCCAGCCAAAAACGGTCAGAGCGGACGCGGCAGGCTTTTCGTGCGGCCTCAGGACATTGAAATCGATGCTGAGGGCGCGAATAGTCTCCAAGCCGAGATCGTGGCCGTGCGCCGCACCGGGGCCACGCGACGCGCCGAGATCCTGATTCCGAACGAGGCGGGGCGGGTTGAGATCGATGCGCCGGCTGCGATCAACTTCCGCCCCGGCGAGACGATTCCGATACGCTTTGTGCGCGGAACTTTTTTTCTCGACGGAGAAGGCGCGATCGGCGCATCTGCGGGCGCCCGCTAAGACGTGAACGGGTTTCCCGGCGAGGCTCCAGCGCGAACATGGGCGCCCGGCGCGCCGGCTAACTCAATACTTTGAAATTTTTGTCCTACGCGCCATGACTTCGAGCCGCTGCGGTTGCCGCCGCGTCAAATCCTTTGCCGTTCGCCTCTCAGCGTTTGGCTGCCGCCCTGGCAATATGGCGGCCTTTTGTGCTAGCGTCGCCAAAAGAGCGGGCTTTCTTTTCTGTCCATGGGAGGAATATTGACGCGGGCCGTCGTCGTCGCGCTGTTGCGACATTTTGAACTTGCCTCCCTTTGACAGGTAAGTTCGTCAATTTCGCCGTGAAGACGCACTTTCGCTTCAGGCGCTGCACGGCTCCGACGAAAGGCTTAGGGCGCGGCTGACGCGAGCGGTCAAAGCTGCCTCGGCCTTATCCTTTGAGCGAACATCTTTCAGCTTGGAGCCCTTAGTGTTCTTCACCGACATCCAGCCGCTCATCGCTCAGCATGGTTACTGGGCGGTCTTTCTCATTGTCATGCTGGAGAGCGCGGGCGCGCCGCTTCCTGGAGAAACGGCCCTGCTGCTTGCCGGGGGCTATGCCGGCGCCACCGGTCAGCTCGATATTTCCCTCGTCATCGCAATGGCGGCGGCGGGCGCGATCATCGGCGACAATATCGGCTTTTGGATTGGGCGAACCTGGGGCGCAAAACTTCTGCTGCGCTACGGAAAGTTCATCCATTTGCCCGAGGGCCGGCTCAGGCTCGGGCAATATTTATTTGAAAGACATGGCGCCAAGATTGTCTTTTTCGGCCGCTTCGTCGCGTTCCTGCGCGTTCTTGCGGCGTTGCTCGCGGGCGTGAACAAATATCACTGGGGGCAATTCTTATTCTACAACGCGACCGGGGGCATTTGCTGGGCGGTCGTGATGGGGGTCTCCGCATATATTTTTGGCGATGCGGTGCATCGCGTCAGCGGCCTGCTCGGGATCGCCGCGCTCGCGGGGGTTGTCGGCGGCGCCATCGCCTTCATGATTATCGTTCGTCGAGAAGAAAAGAAGATGGAGAAAAGGCTCGCCGCCGTTCGGGACGGCGATCTTCGAACCCTGCGCTGACGGAGACAAGCGCGAGAGGATTGGATTAAGGCGGAAGCCGAAGCGATCCGCCTTAATGAGAGCTGCCCTAAAGCCAGCGCCGATTCCCTGGACCAGGGCCAGGGCCACGGTCATAGTAATTGCGGCCGGCCAGGAGATGCCAAAAGAAGAGGACGATGACGGCGCCGACCGTGGCGCCAATCAATCCGGCCCCTTGATAGGGCGTATACCAGCCTATGCTTTGGCCAAGCCAGGTAGCGACAAAGGCCCCGGCGATTCCTAGGACGATCGTCATGATGAAGCCGCTCGGATTATACGGAGCGGGATAGAGAAAGCGCGCGAGAATTCCGGCGATAAGGCCAATGATCAGAATCCAGAGAATATGCATGGGCTTTTTGCCTCGCAGTTAGCGATGTCCTGCGAGGGGAACGCCAATCCCGCGCGGTGGTTGCTCGTTAGAGGACGCCTTTTTGGCTCCAACGAAACATGGTTTTCGCCCTCTGCGGCGTTTGGGCGAGGGCAGACAAAAACCGCAGCAATTCGACGTAGGATGCAATCGGCCTAGGGCTTAGGAGCGGCGCTGTCGCGCTCCAGCCGCGCGATCAGGCTTGAGGTGTCCCATCGCCCGCCGCCGAGAGTTTGGACGTCGGCGTAGAATTGATCGACCAGCGCGGCGACCGGTAAGGTCGCGCCGTTGCGGCGGGCTTCGTCGAGGCAGATCGCGAGATCCTTGCGCATCCAGTTCACCGCGAAGCCGAAGTCGAACTCTCCCGCGATCATCGTCTTATGTCGATTTTCCATCTGCCAGGATTGTGCCGCGCCCTTGGAGATCGCCTCGACGACCGCGTGCGGATCGAGCCCGGCGCGCTTGGCGAAATGAAGCCCTTCGGCGAGCGCCTGAACAAGCCCTGAAATGCAGATCTGATTGACCATTTTGGTGAGCTGACCGGAGCCCGCGGGCCCCATCAGCCGGCTCGCTTTCGCATAGGCCGAGAGGATCGGTTCGGCGCGCGCGTAATCGGCTGGCTCGCCGCCGCACATGATGGCGAGCGCGCCGGTCTCGGCGCCGGCTTGCCCGCCTGACACCGGCGCATCGACGAAGCCTTTTCCGCCGGCTTTCGCGAGCGCGTGAAGCTCGCGGGCGATTGTGGCCGAGGCGGTGGTGTGATCGACGAAAACGGCGCCAGTTTCGAGACCCTCGAAAGCCCCGTCCGCGCCAAGCGCCACGGCGCGCAAATCATCGTCATTGCCGACGCAGGCGAAGACGAACTCTCGCCCGGCTGCGGCCTCGCGCGGCGTCGGTCTGCAGGTCCCGCCGAACTCGGCGACCCATTTCGCCGCTTTCGCCGCCGTGCGATTATAGACCGCGACCTCATGGCCTTTCTTTTGGAGGTGCCCCGCCATGGGATAGCCCATGACGCCGAGGCCGAGGAATGCGACTTTCGCCATTGCTGCCTTTCCGCGCCATGCGGCGGATATTAGGATCTATGCGGGTCCAGGAATCCGGATATTCGGACCAGCCCTTGCGCCGCCTCGTCGGATTTCGAGCCTTAAGCTCCGCGCCTGCATTATGTCCTAATTGATCTCGAAATCGAAATATTTCGCCCTGACCTTCGCGAATGCGCCATCCGCGACGCTTTCGTCCAAGGCCTTCTCGAACATCGCCTTGAGCGTCTTGTCTTGTTGGCGAAGCCCTATGCCTATGCCGTCGCCGAAATAGGCGGGATCGCGCGGCACGTCCGCCGCGAGGGCGCAGCATTGCGCTTCCCTTCGGGTTTTCAGAAAGTCGGCGAGCGCGTCCTTGTCGCCGATGACGACATCGAGTCGGCCTTCGGCCAGATCGAGAATGGCTTCCTCGAGCGTGGCGTAGGAATGGATCTCCGATTGCTTGTAGAGATCTTCGACATAGGCCTGGTGCGCGCCGCCGGATTCGACGCCGATGCTCTTGCCGGCGAGACCAGCCGGGCTCGCGTCCGGGATCATGTTCTCCCGCGACGCCATGAAAGCGCTCGGCATGCGGATATAGGGCTTGGCGAAGGCGATCTTCTCGCGGGCTTCGTCTGTGATCTCCATCGCGGCCATGATGGCGTCATACTGATGCTCGAGGAGCCCCGGGATCAGCCCATCCCAATCCTGCGCGACGAAACTGCAGCTCGCCTTCATGCGGGCGCATAGATCGCGCGCGAGGTCGATCTCGAAACCGGCGAGCTCATTGTTGTTGTCGAGATAATTATAAGGCGGCCGCGCGCCTTCGCTGGCGATCCTGATCTCCTTCCAATCAGGCGGCGCGCCTTCTTGAGCCGCAGAGGCCGGCGACGAAACCGCGGCGAAGATCAGGAAGACGCCGAAAAGCAGGGCAGCCGGAAGGCGAGAGGGTCGAAGGAGGTCAGCGGGAGCGCGCGCGAATAGGGACCTTCTCCATCGGGTTTTCACCGGCCGCTCCAATCGGTCATTGCGAAGGGGTCCATTGATTGCGTGCAAAATTTCATCATGCCTTCGTGGGGGCGCGTATATATGACCGATTTCGGCTTTCGCAAATAGATCCGGGCCGCCTCGCTCGCTTGGCCGCCAGCTCGCATAGCGCGAAAATTAAAATGCGATAACAGGGGCTTAGAGCGGCTTCGTCAATCGCTTGACCTCCCGAATGTCTCGGTCCTGACAAACTGGCGTAGCTCTTGCTGATCCATGCGCCGAGCGAACAATGAGAGCCGCGGCCGAACCTCGAAACGGGCGATGGACCGTTGCGCGATTGTATGAAGTACGACAGGCGCCTATATATCGGCCGTCGACGGCGGGAATGGAGCGATATCAAGAATGGTCAGCGATCAAGACGTTCTCACTGCGCTTCAATCCGTTCCCGGTCCAGACGGCAAGACGCCGCTGCCGCAATCCGGCGCGGTCGCGGGGCTCTCGATCAAGGATGGAAAGGTCTATCTCTCCATCGCGATAGACCCGAAGCAGTCGGCCGCGATGGAGCCGATGCGGGTCGCAGCCGAGGCCGCGGTGAAGCAATTGGGCGGCGTCGCCAATGCGCTCGTCAGCTTGACCGCCGACCTTCATCCGCCGCCGCCAGCGCCGCCGAAAGCCGCGCAGCCGCGCAGCATCGCCATTCCAGGGATTTCCAACATTATCGCCGTCGCTTCGGGCAAGGGCGGCGTCGGCAAATCGACAACCTGCGTCAATCTCGCGCTGGGGCTCGCCTCGCTCGGCTGGCGCGTCGGCATTCTCGACGCGGATATTTACGGACCTTCATTGCCGCGCCTTCTCGGGCTCAAGGCCAAGCCGGAGGCCGCAGGCCGCCTCATGCAGCCGCTCGAAGCCTATGGCGTCAAGGCTATGTCGATTGGTTTTCTCGTCGAGGAAGAGGACCCGATGATCTGGCGCGGGCCCATGGTCATGGCCGCGATTCAGCAGTTGCTGCGCGACGTCGCTTGGGGCGAGCTTGATTGTCTTGTTGTCGACATGCCGCCGGGCACCGGGGACGCGCAGCTAACCTTGGCGCAAAATGTGCCGCTCGCCGGCGCGGTCGTGGTCTCGACGCCGCAGGACCTCGCCTTGATCGACGCGCGCCGCGGCATAGCCATGTTCAACAAGGTCGATGTGCCGGTGCTCGGCATCGTCGAGAACATGAGTTATTTCCTCTGCCCGCATTGCGGCGGCCGCTCCGATATTTTCGCTCATGGCGGCGCGCGCCACGAGGCTGAGAGATATGGCGTGCCTTTCCTCGGCGAGGTGCCGCTCCACATGGGCATTCGCGAACATGCCGACTCCGGCAGGCCGGTCGTCGCCGTCGATCCAGAAGGCGCGCATGCCCGCGTCTATCGCGACATTGCGGCGCAGATCAAGGCGAGGTTGGAGAAGGGACGCGCGCGCGTCGCCCCGAAGATTTTTATCGAGTAAGCCGCAGATACATTCGTCGGCGCGGGTCTGCTAGGCTCTTCAGCTTTGAGTCTTGGCGAGTGATTTCGCATTAAAAAAGGCGAAAGCAATCGTGGCTTTAGCGACGCAAGGCCGTCTAGGGCAATCCCTTGACGAGCGCGGTCAGAACGCCGATCGCGACTACGAGCATGCCGCCGATTTTTAATTGTCAGGCGCTGCTCCAGGAGCGCGAGATCGTCCTTGGTCGCGACTTGATCCTGAAAGGCGTCAGCCACGCCTTCGGCCTGTTCGGGCGTAAAATGGGCTTTTTCCCGCAAGCAACGGGCAAGCTTCAAAGTGTCGCATGGAATGGCGCTCATGCCGGCTAATATGATTGCGTAGCTCTACTATGTTCATATTCAAGGGATGCGGCTGCTAAGGCTGGGGCCGGATCACGACTTTGATCAACCGTCCCCCATTGCACGTAAGTGTTGAAAAAGGCCTCATACCGGTAGAAACGTACAGCACGTTTTGTTATATATGCCGGATGGATGAGCCACACGACCGATTGGCGACCGCCCGCCGCAGCGCCGGGTTTGAAAATGCGACCGACGCGGCGCGCGCCTTCGCTTGGAACGAGAACACCTATCGCAGCCATGAGAATGGCGAGCGGGGCCTGCGCCTGCCGATCGCCGAGCGCTACGCCAAGGCGTTCGGGACAAGCGCCGCCTGGCTTCTGACCGGCGAGGGCGAGTCCGAGCCTCGGCCGGAGCCGAAAAACGTGGTTCGCCTCGTCGGGCGAATTGGCGCCGGGGCGGTTATCGACTCGGATTTCGAGCAAGAGCCGCCCGAAGGGTTCGCAGAAATTGAGATACCCTATCCTGTCCCGAAGGGCGCGGTGGCCTTCGAGATCGTCGGCGACAGCATGTGGCCGCGCTATGACCCTGGCGACATAGTCATCTGCTGGAAAGTCGCGCAGACGCGAAGCGAAGCGGATGGATGGGAAGCCGCGGTCCGGCTGACGGATGGGCGCCGCTATCTGAAGACAATTCGCCGTGTCGCCAAGGACCGGTTCGACCTTGTGAGCCATAACGCCAGCCCGATCTTGAACGTCCAAATCGAATGGGCATGCAAAGTGTTTGGCAATATCCGCGCAGGCGAATGGACTTTGCTGGAGAGGCCAGCGCGGGCGCGCGAGTGAAATTTGGGCGGAGCGACATTTGCGTCAAGGGCCTCTAATGGAACGCTTTGTACTTTTTTCGATAATCTGTACGTTTTGTGTTGCAACTTTCTGTGCGTTATGTACAGTACGTCATCGGCGCTCGGCGCCGGTCGCTGGCTTGCCGCTCCACTGAGACATCGGGATTGATCTCGACGATCAGCAAACGCCCGTCAGCGAAGATAGGATCCGACGATCATATCGTCACGCAGATGGGGATTGGTGCGATGGCCACAGAAGGTAGAGATCAGGGCATGAACCGTAGGACGAACGTCATGGATGATTTCAATTTTGGAAATGGCGTTCAAGCGAGCTCGTCGGAGACAGCCGAATATCTGGCGCAAATGGCTTCAGAACTCGTGTTGCTGGCAAAAAACGCCCGGCTTGAGCGATTGTCGCTGCTCTTGGATCTCGTTCGGCGAGAAGCCGAATCCGCGGCGGCTTGATCGGCGGCCTTGATGAGGTCCGCGCCGGGCGGGTCGCTCGGAACGCCGCCGTCGATTTTCGGATTGATTTTATCGGCCTGGTCGCGGGCGTCGCTCCCGCGACCTCGGATCATGCTCTAGCCGCCGGTGACGCTCATGTGGCGCGCGACGGCCGGCTTGGGTTGACTGCGGTCGATGATGAAGTCATGGCCTTTGGGTTTGCGGGCGATCGCCGCTTCGAGCGCTTCGTGCAAAAGCTCATCCGAGGCCGAGGCGCGCAAGGGCGCGCGCAGGTCGGCGGCGGCGTCCTGGCCGAGGCACATGTAAAGCGTGCCGGTGCAGGTCACCCGCACGCGGTTGCAGCCTTCACAGAAATTATGCGTGAGGGGCGTGATGAAACCCAAGCGGCCGCCGGTTTCGGCAATGCGAACGTAGCGCGCCGGGCCGCCTGTCCTGAAGTCGATCTCACGCAATGTGTAGCGCTCCTTGAGCCGCGCTTCGACAAGGCTCAAGGGGAGGAATTGATCGGCGCGCTCGGCCTCGATTTTCCCGAGGGGCATCACCTCGATCAAAGTTAGGTCCATGCCGCGTCCATGCGCCCATTCGAGCATTGGCGCGATCTCTTCGTCATTGACGCCCTGGAGCGCGACCATGTTGATCTTGACCGCAATGCCCGCCTTTTGCGCAGCGTCGACGCCCGCCATCACGCGAGCGTGATCGCCCCAGCGCGTGATGGCCCTGAATTTTGCCGGATCGAGCGTGTCGAGCGACACATTGATCCGGCGCACGCCGATCGCCGCAAGCTCGCCCGCGTGATCTGCGAGCTGGGATCCGTTGGTTGTGAGGGTCAATTCCGAGAGCGCGCCGGATTCGAGGTGACGCGACAGCGCGCGGAACAGGCTCATGATATTGCGCCGCACCAGAGGTTCGCCGCCGGTCACGCGAAGCTTGCGGACGCCTCGGCTGATGAAGGCGGTGCATAAGCGGTCCAGTTCCTCCAAACTGAGCAGGTCGCGCTTAGGCAGGAAATTCATGTCCTCCGACATGCAATAGACGCAGCGCATGTCGCAACGATCCGTCACGGAGACGCGGACGTAAGTTATCATGCGCCCAAATGGATCGACGAGCGGAGGCGCCGTAGGTTCGGCGCGCCTTGGTTCGGATTTTGCCAGCGGCAAAGTCGGCATGAGCGTCATCGGCTTACACTTACATTTGCCGGGACGGGATTTCCACGACAATGTTGAAGGCTACGCGAATAGATAGCGTTGGTGGAACAGGTTTCCAAGCGAGACAGGAAGATGAGCGAGATGAGCGGTCAATGGCCAAGCGAATTGCGCCTCAAGGAGCAGGGCCGGCTCTTGCGCGTCGCTTTCGAGAGCGGCGTCGCTTATGATCTTACGGCGGAATATTTGCGGGTCATGAGCCCGAGCGCGGAAGTGCAGGGACACAGGCCCGAAGAACGCGTCACCGTCGGAGGCAAGCGGCTCTGCGCTATCATCGGCGTGGAGCAAGTTGGGACCTATGCCGTGCGGCTCACCTTCGATGATTTGCATTCAACCGGCATTTTCACCTGGGACTATCTTTATGAGCTCGGCTCGCTGCATGACGAGAAATGGGCTTTCTACGAGGCCGAGCTTCAGGCAAAGAGACTGAGCCGCGACATTGCGGGAGAAGCGTGATCCCCGGTAGCGGAATCTGTCGCACGGGTCGCGCCGAAGGAGCAGCCCTTGCGGCGCCAGGGCGATATCAAGCTCGGCCCATGGCGGCTTGGGCGCTCTCAGCGCTGGACGACGACGCGGGTTCCCACCCTGACGCGGTCATAGAGGTCCATGACGTCTTCATTGGTCATGCGAATGCACCCGGAAGACACTGCCTGTCCGATCGATTCCGGCTCGTTCGATCCATGGATTCGATAGAGGGTGCCGCCTAGGTACATGGCGCGCGCTCCGAGGGGGTTTTGCGGCCCGCCCGGCATGAAACGCGGCAGATCGGGACGTCGGCGCAACATTTGGGAGGGTGGCGTCCAGGACGGCCATTCCTTTTTCATTGCGACATATCTTGTGCCGCCCCATTCAAAGCCGGGACGCCCGACTCCTATGCCATATCGGATCGCCTGATTGCCGGGCAGTATGTAATAGAGTCGACGCTCCTGCGTGGAGATGATGATCGTGCCCGGCGCATAGCGGCCGTAATAGGCGACGAGTTCGCGCGGCGGGGCCAAGGCGCGCGGGCGGCCGGAAAAATCCGAGTAAGGCTGGCCATAGGCCTGCGGCTGATATTCATAGGCTCCAACATTTGCAATGGGCATAGCGAGCAGAAGCTCGATTGCGATGCAGGCCACGGCCAGAAAGCGACGGCGCATTTTTATTTTCCCGAAGATTGAGCAAGCTGGGCGAGCGAATCAGCAGCAGGACGCCGCCATAATCCGACCACAAAGCGGCCATGGCAATGGCTGAGCCGATACGGTTTGGATTTGATGCCTGATCTAGCGAGAACGGCGGGTCGAGGCCATCCCAATCAGGGAACCGATGCGTTTGGCGATTAGTTTTGGTTAATTACGAGTAGGGATGGCCATGCCTTTTTCGACGCCTTTGGCGATCGTCATTTTTCTGACGATCTGGTTCACGGTGCTGTTCGCCGTCCTGCCTTTCGGCGTTCGGTCGCAGCATGAGGCCGGCGACATCGTCGCCGGGACGGATCCGGGCGCCCCTGTCGCGCCAAGGCTCCTTGTCAAAGCGGGATGGACCACGCTGGTTTCCGCCGTCGTCTTTGCCGCGCTTGTCGCTTTCGCGCGCTACGCGGGAGGCTAGAGCGGCTTTTTGGACGCGGGAGCATGAAGCGACCCGCCGTAAAGTGTGACGCTGGACGCGTTCGGGAGAGGAGAGCCAGATTTTGCGATCATGCCGCGCCCAAGGCGGCGCCACGGACTCGGCATGGGCTCAAACCCGCCTTTCTATTGACGCTTCGAACCGTTGAGGCTACTCCACCCCAGCCCCCTAAGAGGAGCGCGTAGCTCAGTCGGTAGAGCATCTGACTTTTAATCAGAGGGTCATGGGTTCGAATCCCATCGCGCTCACCAATGAAACTAAGGATTTATAGCGCATCATTCGCCCATTGCTTGGCCAGCCGGGGGAGTTCGGTAAGCAGAAATCGGAAATTCGCGGCGATCGACAGCCCCCATCTCAAGCGTAAGCCGGATGCCGACGCTACCGCATTTAACGTCTGAAATTGACCAGCTCCTGAGGGCGCTGCTTTTGGTGGCGCTGTTGCTTTATCTTTTGCCGGCTGTCTTTGGATTGGGCAGTTCTGGAGAAAGTCGGCGATGGCTCCAGCGGGGCGCTATTCTCACGCTCGGGACAGCTATAGCAATCGCGGTGGCGGCGAGCGTGCTGTGGTATGTTCGCTAACAGCTTGACGTCTATTCATCGGCGGAGCCTCGTCATCGATAGGCTCTGGCGGGACATGACGCGAGCTAATTGATCAACTTGCCGGCGTTACGCGGTTGGCAGGCGGGCCATTGCGCGCCAAAGGGATCGGCTCGGGAGAAGGCTTGAGCCGACGCCGCCGATCAATACGCCTCGAAGATTCCCCACTGATCCACCGCCATATAGAGGCACAGCACAATTGCTGAGCTTGAGAGCGCTCCCGGCATCCAATCAAACGCGATCTGACTGCCGATAGCGATATAGATTGCCGTCCAAATTATCTTTTTCATCACCTCGCCTCGCCTCAGCTTCTGGAGAATATTTTGGCGCGTCGCATCAAATCGGCCGTGATTCTGCGCCGCAGCCCGTAATTTTAGGATGCGATCGTCACGCTCGCATGACCAATGCCGAAGCCCTTTTGTACTTGTTCGGCGTCGCCTTTCCTTGGCGTCGGTCGCGCGCCTTTTATGTTGCGTAAGCCAAGGTCATCCAGGCGCCCTTCATAACCTCGTGCTGTTCAGCTTGCCCGCCGGGAGCGCTGGCCTATGTGCTGTGCATCCGTCCGCGTTCCCTTTTTGGAATGAAGGCGGGTCGTGCGTCGGCGGGCGTAAACGCACTGGCGTTTTATAACTGTGCGTGTGCCGGTCGCCTTCTAGAAAGTCCCGGCCGCCGCCTCGGCGTTTTGGAATGAACCATGGAGCATTCTCCGACGGCTGAGGCTTCGCTCTCACTTAATGACGCAAGCATACAAGCATTTAAATGCATTTAGCGGTGATGGGCTCGAAAGGTTCGGGCGCCGCCCGCAAAAGAAAACGTCGAAAAGGAGACTAGCTATGAAGCGCTTTGGCATATTTTTGGCCTTCGCCGTGTTCGGCATTGCGCTGGCGGCGAGCGGTTCCGCTTCAGCAGCTGAAGTAGGTTGCTGGTATAATGGCGGCTTGCATCCCTGCATCTGGTATCCCGGTTACGCCTACGCGCCTCTGCCGGTCGCGCCTCTCCCGATTGTCGAGACCGCGCCTATGATGACCGGTCGAAGCGTGGCGGTCGAGGTAGGGGCGGGCGTCGGAAATTATTGCGCGACTCCCGTGAAGACGTGCCAGCTCTATGAGTCGGCTTGGCTTGGGACTGGCTGTTCCTGCAGGGTCTACGGCGGCTACGAGCGAGGATTCGTGCAATAGAGCGTAGCGAAACGCTACTGAAGCTTCAACGAAACGCGGCCGGGTGTCGTCTCGGCCGCGGTAGCGCGGTCAGCGCAAGGCATTCTTCCTAAGACGCTTCACCGTGCTTGATGTGGTAACGCTCGATCGCTTCGACGATTGACAAGATCCGCCGCCTTCGAAGCGGCCGGCGTTGAATGCATCCCCGAAAATGGCGGCGGATCGGGTGTCAGGCTGCGGTAGGGAAAATGATTTGGCGGTTGAGCTCCCGCTCCACATCGAGAAATAGCCAAAATCTAAGCTTGAAACTGGCGAAGTTGTCGCCAAGATTACCGCATCCGTCGCAATTGTCCGGACCGTTGCATGCTTCGCGCCCTGCTTCCCGTTGCCGTGCTCGCCGCGATAGCGCCGGCTTGCGCGCAAGAGGATTTGACGCTGCCGCCGGAGTTTCGTTCACAGGCTTCGGCGCTACCGCAAGATACGCCCTTCCCAGATAGCAAACATCAAGGGCCCGCGCCGGCGAAACGGACTCCTGTGCAGAAGCAGACCGCGGCGCCGGCGCGCGACGCCGATTCCGCCGCCGCTCCAAAGCGCACGGATGACGACCGACTAAGCTTCGGCATGTCGTGGAAGCCCAATAACACGACGGACGCCGCCACGCGGGCGACGTCAGGCTTGTCGGGCGACAATTGACTGAGACTAAGACTATGGCCGTGGCGCCGCGTGAGACTATGGAAGGTTTGAGGCGGCCATCCGGCTTTGAACGGCAGAATGGCGACGCATCGATGGCTCCGCCTTAAATTTGGCGCGTATCAGGATTTTGTTCATCTCGTGAACTTACTCTGTGGAGTAGCGCGACGCCAACCTTCAACTGTGCCTATGTTCGTTCTATACTTAATGATGGTTGGAACGCGGTATGACCTTCTCGAGGAGGACATGCTATGACGCCTGCCCAGATCTACCAACGCGGGATAAAAGCCTATATTGACGGCAGCCCTCTGGCCGACAGTCCCCACAATTCATCGCTTTATCCAGAAGCGCATGATGCTTGGAGGGATGGCTGGCTTGACGCGCGCCGCGCATTGTCGCGCATTCATGCTCTGGAAGTCGCCACGCACTCGCATGTCAAGCCTCCGGCTCACGCCGGGCCTCATCGCTGAAAGGCGATGGGATGGACCAAACCGGTGGCGGCAAGAATTTGCATAGCGGGCGTCGCAAAAACTGGCGCGCCATAAATGCGGCGTTTCAGCAACAATTTTTACGCTGTCGTCATGTGCGATTACGCACCGCGGCGCAACGCTGCATCGTCTAGATCTATTTGCACTTCAGCACGTAACATTTTTGAGAATGCCTGCGGGCGCTGCATCCCCCCACGAAGCGCCCGCAGTGCATGCCTCGGCCGACAATCTCGCCGGGTAATTGCGGACGCGATCACGACCCGCGCTGTCCGGCTTGCCGAATGGGATCGCCGGCCTACTTATTAAGCCATTGCTCGGCGAGCTAACTGCGCCCAACTCCGGACCACGCGTCCGCCCGATGATGAGAGTCGGCTTTGCCGGGCGTCGAATTCTCCGCAATCTTGGCCTTGCCCGACGCCAAGGCGAAATTGACGAGATTCTTTGGGACGTCCGCAAATGTGCGCAATTCCGCTAATCACGACCGACATCAAGCCGCGAGCGCCTGCGATCTTCAAATTTCTCGACGGATGTTCCGCAGCGTTCGAATGGGTCATTGTCGCCAGCTTCAGCGGGATTCTTTTGCTTTCGCTGATCTATTCGATTGTGCCCCCGCCCCTCCATCCATTTGGCGTCCCTATACCGTGACGACCAGGTTTTGGAGCGGTTGCGTTTGTATTTGATGATAAATATCATCAATAGTCACAATGTTATAATTGCAGCGGTCAAGCACGATCAGCGGCTCGGCCGTCGGATTGGCTGCCTTGCGGGTGATTTGCTTGAGCGCGTGATCACGATCGAAATGAAACGCGGAAGAATTGGTGATTTGACAGCGATAGCTTGACGCCACAACATAGCTATGTTTCATCATCTAGCAATTTCTTCTCGCGCATGTTCTTCTCGCGCATGGCGTTTGCGCCGCCGATCGGACTTTTGACTGTCCTGGCTTAGTGGCGCAATTTGCGCCACTAAGTTGGTCGGCCCTAGCGATTGCTCGCCGCGTATAGGGCGTATGGAATGCGCTTCCATATAGAAGGCTCTTCCTGCAAACGCTCTATCTGTCTGGCTTCAGCGGAGTTGGGCCCCGCTTGTCGGGATTGTCCAATCGGCATTCGCTGGGCGCCTTTGGCGCGCGTCAGATAGTCGACGAACTCCCGACCAGTTACATGTTGTTCCCGACTGGCCCTGGATCGGATGCGATGAACAACAACTGCCTCATCGGATGGTTGTACGAGGGGCGACGTCCGAAGCAAATGTAGTTTCCGCGCATACGATTTATTTATACACGCGGGCGCCGTCCCTAATGGACCGCTTATGCGCCTCCGGCTAGCCTTCTCGCGAGATCGGGCTTTTTCGCAATTTTCTTGATGCGGGAATGTCCGAAGGAGAATCGGAGGCGCAGACTATGGTTTGGCATGAGATAAGGCGGACGCTTGCGCGGCTCGACGCCTCTCTGAGCGACAGCGTCTATGATCATGGTCTTCATCTCGCCGGCCTGGACAAGCGAGATGAGCAATCTTCGGCCGAGACCATGATCGCAAAAAGATCACGGCCGCGCGGAAGGCTTTTCTCGACGCCTCACGCGTGGAAGTTCATTTTTCACAGTCATTGAACCGCTTGGAGATAAGCGAACGGAGCCGTCGACGTCGCCAAGCGATCGACCGCGTAAGCAAATCGGCTCCGTCGTGGGACGTTGCTCTTTTCGCTTAGGAGCCCGGGCGTCGGCTCAGCCAATGCGCCTTACCATTGAGAACCAGGAAGCCGGTATCGAAGCTCATAGATCGCGCATTCCAGGAAATAAATCGCCATCTCCGATTCCGCGCGCTCGGCGAGATCGAGAGCCTCCTCACATTTTATGATCGCCTCGGCCCGTAGAAAATCGTCAATCTCGTCAGCTGGTCGAGCGATCTTGGACAAAGCCGAAATTGGCCGCCTATGCCGCCTGAGCCACGGAAACCAGAATTTCATGATCGAAAGACCTATGTTGCCGGCTCGAGCTTTCAACTGGCCTTTGCGCCGGCTCGGTCGCGACAAATTCTTAGAGTCAAAAAAGCCAAGACTGCCTTAGCTAAGCGATACAAACTTGATCGAAATCAGAAATATAATGCGCTTGTGCGCTTATCGGTCCGCGCAATGCTCAAATGGAGCCGCGCCGGTTTATTGCTCGATCGCCCGAGACAGGCCGGAGAGCGCTTCTCAACCGGCATGGAACGCGCTTGCTACGTCTCTTAACGCACAAACAACCAGAACCGGCGCATCCCCGCTGCGCTCAGGGTTCGGCTCGGCAGGCATCAAAAGGCGTCGCCGCAATAGCGCGATCGCCTCACCGAAGCTACGTAAAGACGCGCCGCCATTCAGGCGGGAGCTTCAGGTTAAGTGGCGCGGGTCGGATTATCTTCAAGACCTTGGACGAAAAAATCCGCACGCGCGGCCATGCGCGCCGGTCAATGCTCTGACCCCGTGTGACTATCGTTGCGCGCGCCGCAACGATAGTTCACGCTCATGACGCCGGTAGAGCCACGCGGAGCCTCACTCCGAAAAGCAAGCGCGGCGCTTTTGATGGCTATTGGGCTCCGCTTTCCATGCGCACGCGAGATTCTCTCTGGGCGGCTACGACCTCATTCGCAATATCGCAAGCGGGAATGCGATAGGTTTTGCATTCGGCGGCGGCGCGTAAATTCGCTCCTTTCGCTTGCTCGACAATAGCCCGCTCGGCGCCGAGCGCATCGCATAGGGCGTGGGCGTCGCCGCGGGAAATGTTGTTCTTTTTCAGAAGTTCGGATATGGACGTGGTCTCGTCCGGGGCTTGCTGTTCAGCTTCGGCAGGGTCAGGATTCAGCGCCGCGCAAAGCGGTTCGACCTCCGCGCCGCTAATCTTGTTCGCCTTTACAAGATCGTGAAAGTGCTGCAGCGCGGCATCCAGAGCCGTCAACGCCGAGATGAAATCACGTGCGGCGGTGAATGTCTCGCTTTCGCCTGCGCGGGCGGGCGCCGCGACAGCGCAGAGCGTGAGGGCGACGAATAAGAGCGCAATACGCTTCAGCATGCTTGGTCCTTGGGGTGGAGAGGGAGCCATTAGGCGGCGGCTATTTCGGTCAACGCATATCAGCGCCGCCGCCATGACGCCAAGTCCCATCGCGAAATTGATCGTCGCTCATCAATATTTTCGGCGAATGACAATAGGTCGTGAACGGAAGGAGATCGATGCTCAGCGCTGATGTCGCGCTGCGCTTGTCGATGTGCGGCGCTCGGAGCTTGCCGAAGGTTCGCCCCTTCGCCCTCGTGAGGCTTTTCGAGCTTTGGCGAAGCCGTTAAGCTGACCAAAAAATTGGAAAACAGGCTCTTTTGCTCCATTCCGCGCCCGAGTGTTGCATAACATCCACAGCGCTCAAGGATTTTGAGAGTTAAGATAAGGCGGGGGCACGGATGAACTGCGCCCTTTTTGATCAAGCGGCCGCCATGTCCGTCGCCTCTCGCCACTCCGATACGCCTGCCGCGGACGCCGCAAAGCTTCTGATGCGGCTGGGGCTGGCTGTCTTGATGATCGCCTTGCCTTGCGCCGGCGTCGTCTCGCGCGGCGCGGTCTATGTCCTCTTGCCGGTGGGGGCGATCCTGATGCTCATCGGCGCTATGCTCGGCGCTCCGGACCATGGGCCGCGCCAATTGCGCGTCGCCCTTCTCTCACCGGCCGGGGCGACCGCGCTTTTTCTGACCTTTTGGGCCGGACTTTCCCTGATCTGGACGCCCTTTCCGGCGGTCGCCTTCATACGCTTTCTCCAAATTGTCGGCACGACTTTTCTCGTCGCGCTCGTCGCGGCCTTCGCGCCGGAGCGGACGAAGCCTTTGGATCTTTATCTGCTGCCCGTAGGCCTTGTTTTGACGGCTGCGGCGACGCTCGCCTTGGCGCTCGCCGGCCCAGCCTGGTTCTGGGGCGGCTCCGAGTTCGACGAAACGCTCTTTGAACGCTCCGTGATCGCGCTGATCGTTTTGGTTTGGCCGGCGCTCGGAGCCCTGTCCCTGCGCGAGCACTGGATATCGGCGGCCGGTCTCGCCTTGCTTGCCGCAGCCGTGGCCTTGGCCGGATCGGCGCAGATCGCTCTCGCGGCGATGGGCGCGGGCGCCTTCGCCTTCGCCATCGCCATGTCGGAGCCTAGTCGAACGGCGCGCCTTCTCGCCCTCATATTGGCGCCCCTGATCCTGCTCGCGCCTGCGCTTGCGCTGCTCTATGGGTTCATTTTCAGGATGACCGGCCTCGAGCCGGGCCCTGCGTCGACGTCGCTCCTGGTCTGGAGCGACCTAATCGCCGAGCAATGGCCGCGCTTGATTACTGGGCATGGCTTCGACACGGCAAAACGCGCCCTCAGCCTCGGCTATTTGCCCGGGCGGACGCCGAGGAGCCTGCTGTTCGTGGTTTGGTACGACCTCGGTCTTGTCGGCGCCGTCGCCTTCGCGGTTCTAATTGCGCGCGTCGTCATGCTTGCGGGGCGGATCCCGGCCATCGTCGCGCCGGCCGCGCTCGCGGGACTTGTCGCTATTTTGACCCTTGCTTTTCTCGGCGTCGCGGCCGCCCAAATCTGGTGGGTGACGCTCATCGATTGCAATGTTGTCGCCTTCGCAATTCTTATTAAAGGCGTCTACAGGACCCAACGCCCAATTGCGCCGACGATTGACGCGGTTGGCTTGCAGCCCGAGACGGCGCAAGTCGGGGCCGCCAGTTCATCGCAGGACGCCTGAGGGCGCTCGCCCTTTTTTGAGGCGTCGATGACCCGCCGACGCAGGTCGGTTGCATAGAGCGCCTTTCGTATTGACGCGCGCTGAGGACTGTCGCCGAGACAAGCCGGTCTTGCTTTTCGGGGCGAGAAATCGCGAGGAGTGACTCCCGAGGTCACGAGTCATTCGTCATAAGCATTGGCGTCGCCGCCCGACGGGCTAAGCCCGTCGAGGCCGCCGGTTCAAGATCGTGCGAGGGTTCCGGCTCTCGGCGCGCTGCGAGCGATCAAAAAGACGCCGCAACGCCCCGGACGTGCGATGCAATCGGGCTAAAATCAGGCGGTATTTGACCGTTTTACAGAGACGTCGTCGTGTTTCATTCGCAAAGCGCATCGAACAATTGCGGATGAGGCCCAAGAAGGTCTTGCGGGAGCGGGCCAAGCGGCTTTAACATCGCTGCATGATTGAGGCAGTCATCACCATCAGAAACGCGCGCGAAGGCGACGCCCAAGGCATTGCCGACGTGCATGACGCCGCTTGGCGCGACGCCTATCGCGGCATAATTCCGGGTCGTGAGCTCGAACGGATGATCGCGCGGCGTGGGCCGCGCTGGTGGCATTCGGCGATCGTTCGCGGATCGCGTCTCCTTGTCCTGGATTTCGACGAAACGATCTGCGGCTATGCAAGCTATGGGCGCAATCGAGTCCCGTCCTTGCGGTATGGGGGGGAAGTTTTCGAGCTATATATCGCGCCTGAATTTCAGGGGCTCGGCTTCGGCAAACGTCTGTTCGAGCTCGCCCGAAAGGATCTAGGCGAGCATGGCTATTCGTCTTTCCTGGTCTGGGCCCTCGCCGACAATGAAAGAGCGGTGCAGTTCTACGCCAAGCTCGGCGGAAAAAATGTGCGTCAGGCCCATGAGCGGTTCGGCTCCGAGACAAGGGTGCGCTTAGCCTTCGCCTTCGAATAGAACCGCTTCCAGGGAGGCGCATTCCGGGTCGCCCTCAGAGGATGCGGAAACGTGCAGGTCTAGAGCGCCGGTCCCGCCGAACTTGATTCGGGAAACGGCTCCGGAGCATTTGCGGGCGAAGTCAGAATTCTATACATGTCGCCGCAAAACGCCTTTGGCTCGTGCAGCGCGTAGAGCTATTCCGCTGCTTCCGCCACGCCAGAGCGACCTTGGGCCATCTTTCGCGGCGGCGTCCGCCAATCAAAGTGCTTTTGGAGATAGGTATGCGTCTTGACGCGATTTCGATCGGTGAAAATCCACCCGCGGAAGTAAATGTCTTTATTGAAATTCCTATCGGGGGCGAGCCGATCAAATATGAACTCAATAAGGAAGCGGGCGTCCTGTTCGTCGATCGATTTCTCTACACGTCGATGCGCTATCCGGGCAATTACGGTTTTATCCCCCATACTTTGTCGGACGATGGGGATCCCTGCGACGTCATTGTCGCCAATACCCGCGCGATCGTCCCGGGAGCCGTCATGGCTTGCAAGGTCGTCGGCGTCCTGCTCATGCAGGACGAGGCCGGCAGCGATGAAAAGATTCTCGCCGTGCCGTCCGCAAAGCTCACCAAACGCTACGAAAAAATCGAGAATTTCACTGATCTGCCTGAGATCACACGGAGTCAGATCGAGCATTTTTTCGCCCATTACAAGGATCTCGAGCCAGGCAAATGGGTGAAGATCCAGCGCTGGGGCGACGCCGACGAGGCGCGTGAGCTCGTCAGCAAATCGATCGAGCGCGCCAAGGCTCAAAAATAGGCCTGGGCGTCTTCCGCTTAGCGCTTGCGGGTCAGGCGGAACACACCTTGCTCGCCGAAAAGGTTCCAGATCCAGGGCGCGCTATAGTTCAGCGGCGTCCCGAAGCGGTCGAGCGCGACGCCGCGTTCGATGCGGGCGTCGATGGCTTGGACCAAACCCACGAAGTCCTGAATCGTGCAGAAGTGGATATTCGGCGTCTCATACCACGAATAGGGCAGGTTGCGCGTCTGCGGCATATGGCCGCCAAGCGCGACCTGGGCGCGAATGCGCCAATGTCCGAAGTTTGGGAAGGACACGATCGCGTGACGGCCGATGCGCAGCATGTGCTCCAGGACTTTGCGCGGCTGCCGCGTCGCCTGCAGGGTCTGCGACAAGATCACATAATCGAACGCGTCGTCTGGATAGGCGGCGAGATCGGCGTCGGCGTCGCCCTGGATGACGGAAAGCCCCTTGGCGACGCAATCATTGACGCCGCGCTGCGAGAGCTCGATGCCCCGCGCGTCGACTCCTTTTTCTTCGCTCAACAAACGCAAGAGCGCGCCGTCGCCGCAGCCGACGTCGAGAACGCGGCTATTTGCGTTCACCATATCGGCGACGAGGAGAAGATCGACGCGGGCCGCATCGGCGCTGTGGGGCGGGGCTTCGGCCGGCTGGCTTTCCTGGGCCATGGCTTAAGCCAATGTGGTCTTGGCGGGCGGCAGGCCGCGCGCCCGCGCCGCGGCGTCGAGAAAACCGCGCGAGGTGGCTATGAACTCGGGGATGTTCAGAAGGAAAGCGTCATGGCCGCGATCCGTCTCGATATCGACGAAGGACACCGAAGCGCCGCCTGCGTTCAAGGCGTGCACGATGGCGCGTGAGGCCGGCGTCGGATAAAGCCAGTCCGAATTGAAGGAGACGACGCAAAAGCGCGTCTTCGCGCCTTTGAAGGCAAGCGCCAGCGAACCGTCATAGTCGGCGGCGAGATCGAAATAGTCGCAGGCGCGGGTGACATACAGGTAGGAATTGGCGTCGAAGCGGTCGACGAAGCTCGTGCCTTGATAGCGAAGATAGTTCTCGATCTGGAACTCGGCGTCGAATGAGAAGGTCGGCGCCGTGCGGTCCTGCAATTTCCGCCCGAATTTGCTTTGCAAGGCTTCGTCCGACAAATAGGTGATATGCGCCGCCATCCGGGCGACGGCGAGCCCTTTTGTTGGGACAACTCCTTGCTCGAGATAGCGCCCTTTGCGCCAGTCCGGGTCCGCCATGACCGCCTGCCGGCCGACCTCATGAAAGGCGATATTCTGCGACGAATGCTTGGCGGCGGTGGCGATTGGCATAGCGGCGAAGACGCGGTCCTTATAGCTTGCGATCCATTGCAGGACCTGCATGCCGCCCATAGAGCCGCCGACGACGCAAAATAGCGTGTCAATGCCGAGATGGTTGACGAGCATGGCCTGCGCCCGGACCATGTCCCTGATCGTAACGATCGGCAGATCCAGGCCATAAGGCCGGCCCGTGGCGGGATTGAGCGAGGCCGGTCCCGTCGTGCCCATGCAACCGCCGACGACATTGGACGAGATGACGAAATAGCGGTCCGTGTCGATCGGCCGGCCGGGCCCGACCATGGTCTGCCACCAGCCGGGCTTGCCGGTGATCGGATGATCATTGGCGACATGCTGGTCGCCGGTCAACGCATGGCAAACGAGAACGGCGTTGGACCTGTCGGCGTTGAGGGCGCCGTAGGTTTGATAGGCGATCGTGAAAGGGCTGAGGGAGATCCCCGCATCCATCGGGAGCGGCCGGTCGGCGCCGAAATGCACGACGAGGCTATGCGGCGCATCGACCTCGCGAAGGCCTGCCGCTTTATTCGTCGGAACAGGGGGCACATGCATTTGGATCGTTCGATATGGCGAACATTACGTCCGTTACTTAGGAGAATGTGGCGGGAAATGTCAAGATTGAGCAGGCTTTTTCCGTCCTGCAATCGTTGGATAGACAAAATTTTTCTCTGCTTGACGGAGATTCTCAAGAGCGGGTCATCTGGCCCGTTTGGGGCCCGCGCGGGAGAGAAGCGGGATCGGCAGTTGGGAGCCTTCCTCATTGAGGATGGCGAATTGATAGCGCCCGGCCTCATCCTGGCGCACGGAGTAGCGCAGCCGTTCGATGACGTTATTGGCGGAATCGAAGGTCAAGATGACGGGGCTAAGATCGACGATGCCTGCGCCATCCATATAGATCGAACTGCAAATGATAAGCTCGTCGCCGGGCTGGCAGGTGCGCGCCGCCGCGCCGTTGAGGATGCAGCAGCGTGAGCCGCGCTGGCCCAGGATGACATAGGTTGAGATTCGGGCGCCGGAGTTCTTGTTCCAGATCTCGACGAATTCGAGCGGAAGAATGCCGGCTGCTTCACAATGCTCCGGATCGAGCGTGATCGAGCCGTGATATTCGAGATTCGCCTCCGTGACGCGGATGCCATGGAGCTTGCCGCCTACGACTTTTCGCATTTTTCATTTCCATCGCAGCATTTTTACGCGCCAAAAATTTGCCGCAACCCATGCAGCAAATAGCGGGGAAATCCAGAGTTTTTCTTTGAAAAACGCGATCTTGCGAGAGACGCCGATAGATCGGTCTGGCTCGAGCTTTGGTCTGGCAGATGCACTGTCAGGCCGAAGGCTCGCCAGGTTCAAGTTTTTCTGAAAATGAATGGAATTCAATTCATTACGTTACCTATCTGATAGACCGCCTTAGCCTGTGTAGCGTCTCGACTGTTATATGGCGTCTCATTTCATGCGGACAAATGACTGAATTGACGCACTGCACGCGCGGTAAGTCGGTTTACGCCTCCTCGGCCTCGAAACTGATGAGCTCCGCGCCTTCGGGCGCCTGGTCGCCGAGGCGGAACTTGAAATCCTTGACGATTCCTCCGGTCGGCGCGCGAAGTTGATGCTCCATTTTCATCGCTTCGATGATGAGGATCGGCTGGTTTGCTTCGACGTGCGCGCCGGGTTCGACCAGGAGGGCGATGATGCGGCCGGGCATTGGCGACATCAGCGCGCCCCGCGGCTCGCTTCGCTGGGCGGCGTCGGCGATGGGGTCGACCAGCGCGAAACGATGCGCAGCTTCGCCTTTGGGAAACAAGCTGAATTCGTCGCCGGTGCGGACCCAGACCGCCGACAGGCGGCGGCCGTCGAGATCGACCGTAAGAGCGCCGTCGTCTCCAAGCGCGCCGCGGACGTGGGAAAAACTTGCGCCATCCAGCAGGTCGAGCCGCCATCCATCGCGCAAGTAAGTAACCCCAACGATAATTTCTTCCCGCGCTAACGACCCGATCTCGCGCAAGTGAAGGTCTTCCTGCGCCAGTTCGTTCAGCCGCCAGCCGTCCTGCCGGCTCCAGGGACTCCAGGGGTCGGCCGAGCGTTGCGCCTTAGTCCGCGCGCTTGCGGCGCGCGCGCAGAGAAGGCCAATCGCCGCCGTGGCGAGAATTTCATTCGTCGCGGGGGAAAGCGGCGCAAGAAGATCGTTGCGATAGCGCTCGATGAAGCCGGTATCGAGCGCGGCCTCCGCGAAGGCCTCATGCGCGGCGACCCTGCGCAGAAACTCCACATTCGTCGGCAGCCCGACGATACGGACGTCGCCGAGCGCATTGCCGAGGCGCCGGATCGCCGCCGGCCGGTCCTCGTCCCAGACGATCAGCTTGGCGATCATCGGATCATAATGGACCTGGACCTCGCCATTGCCCGCCATGCCGGCGTCGATGCGGACATGCGGGCTGGGCGCCGGGAAGTCGATACGCTCGATGCGGCCGGCCTGGGGCAGAAAATCCCGCTCTGGGTCCTCGGCGTAGAGGCGCGCCTCGATCGCATGGCCCGAGGCGCGGATTTGCTCCTGCGCCAGCGGCAGAGCGCCGCCGGCCGCGACGCGCAACTGCCATTCGACGAGATCGAGGCCGCAGATCATCTCCGTCACCGGATGCTCGACCTGCAGGCGCGCATTCATCTCCATGAAATAGAATGCGCCCTCGGAAGCCGGGACGAGAAACTCCACCGTGCCGGCGCCGACATAGCCGATCGTCCTTGCCGCGGTCACAGCCGCTTCGCGCATGCGTCGGCGCATGTCGTCGGAAAGGCCGGGGGCGGTCGCCTCCTCGATGATCTTTTGATGCCGCCGCTGGATCGAGCAGTCGCGGTCGAAAAGATGGATGTAGTTTTGCTGCGCGTCGGCGAAGATCTGGACTTCGACATGGCGGGGGCGCTCCAGATATTTTTCGATGAGGACTCGATCGTCCCCGAACGCGCCCGCGGCCTCGCGCCTCGCGCTTTCAAGCGCCGCTTCGAAGTCTTCGCCGCTTGCGACGATTTTCATGCCTTTGCCGCCGCCGCCGGCAGAGGGTTTGATCAGGACCGGATAGCCGATCGCGGCGGCTTCCTTGGCCAGACGGCGAGCGTCCTGGTCCTGGCCATGATAGCCCGGCGCGAGGGGAACGCCTGCTTTCTCCATGAGCGCCTTGGCTTGCGCCTTGTCGCCCATGGCTCTGATCGCCGCCGGCGGCGGTCCGATGAAGACAAGCCCCGCCTCGGCGCAGGCCTCTGCGAAATCGGCGTTTTCGGAGAGAAAGCCATAGCCCGGATGAATCGCCTCGGCGCCTGTCAGGCGCGCGGCCTCGATGATCTTGGCGGCGGCGAGATAACTTTCCCGCGCCGGGGCCTCGCCGATGCGAATGGCTTCATCGGCGAGCGCCACATGCAGCGCCTCACGGTCGGCGTCGGAATAGACGGCGACCGTGGCGACGCCGAGCCGCCGCGCGGTGCGAATGATCCGACAAGCGATCTCGCCGCGATTGGCGATAAGGATCTTTGAAAAGAGCGCGGGCATCTCAAAGCTCACATTCGGAAAACGCCGAAACGCGTCGCCTCGATCGGCGCATTGAGAGAGGCCGAAATCGACAGCCCGAGAACCATGCGCGTCTCAGCCGGATCGATGATCCCGTCGTCCCAAAGCCGGGCGCTCGCATAATAGGGGTGCGCCTGGCGTTCGAATTGATCGCGGATCGGCGCCTTGAAGGCTTCCTCCTCCTCGGCCGGCCAGAGCTTGCCGGCGGCCTCGATATTGTCGCGGCGCACTTGCGCCAGCACATTGGCGGCCTGCTCGCCGCCCATCACGGAGATGCGGGCGTTGGGCCACATCCAGAGGAAGCGGGGGCCGAAGGCGCGCCCGCACATTCCATAATTGCCGGCCCCAAAACTGCCGCCGATGACGACGGTGAATTTCGGCGCATTGGCGCAGGCGACCGCGGTGACGAGCTTGGCGCCGTCCTTGGCTATGCCTTGCGCTTCATATTTCTGGCCGACCATGAAGCCGGTGATGTTTTGCAGGAAGACCAGCGGAATTTTCCGTTGCGCGCAAAGCTCGATGAAATGCGCGCCCTTGAGGGCGGATTCGGAAAACAGGATTCCATTATTGGCGAGAATGCCGACTGGATAGCCATAGATATGGGCGAAGCCGCA
>Ga0182030_10001611_pt1 | contig 46785 bp, 28 predicted proteins | sample 812S3MmetaG_FD_121299 | JGI IMG/M metagenome (GOLD analysis project Ga0182030, IMG submission 121299) | Permafrost microbial communities from Stordalen Mire, Sweden - 812S3M metaG (Illumina Assembly) | ecosystem: Environmental > Terrestrial > Soil > Wetlands > Permafrost | place: Sweden...
AGCCCGGCCGAGCGAGATTGAGGAAGCCGAACAGAAGCGTGGCGGCGACGGCGATCACGGCGATCGCCACGAGGGCGCTGGCGAAGGTCGGCATGGCGGCTCCGATCGAGTCCGCCTTTATAGGCTGAGCCGGCGCCGCGGCCAATTCGCCCCGGCGCGAGGCCTCAGCCTCAGTCGCGCTTCAACAGCCGCTCGAAATAGTCGCGCTCTTCCTCCGGCCGGCTGGGGTCGGCGAGGCGGCGGCGCAATTCTTCGAGCACCTGGCGCGCGCGCTCGGCGACGTCGGCCCCGCCGTGCAGCGCGCCCTCGAGCGCGCCGCCGCGGTTTCCCGCCTCGCGCCCGAGCGGATCGCGTCCGGGTCCGCCGGCGCCCGGCCGCCGGCTCGTCGCTTTGTAGCCGCGGCCGCCCTGGCCATTGCCTTGGCCCTGGGCCTGCTGCTGCAGGCCCTGCGCCCCCTGGCGCAAAGCCTCGAGCGCGCGGCCCTGCGCTTCGACGGCGCGGCCCTTGCCGGTTCGACCCTGATCGTCGAGCCCGCCGCCGCTCTTGTCGCCTTGGCCCTGACCGTCGCCTTGGCCTTGGTCCTGGCCGTCGCCCTTGAGGTCGCCCTCGGCTTCCTTCATGTCGCCTTGCGCGTCGTCGAAGCCCTTCTCGCCCTTCATGCCGAGCGACTTCAGCCGCTTCTGCAATTCGGCGAGGCGGTCGGCGAGCGCCCGTTGGCGCTCGTCGAGCGACGGCTTGGCCTGGTCGCCCTGGCCCTCGGGCGCGTCGCGGCCGAGCTGCTCGCGCTGATCCTGGCGGAACGTGTCGTCGCGCAACGCCTGCTGGTCGCGCAGGAGCTTGCCGAGCTCGTCGATCTGCTTGCGCATTTCGCGGCTCGCCTGGTCCTCCTGGGCGTCTTGGGCGCCGCGCATGTTCTCGAACATGTTCTGCATTTCGTCGAGCATCGCCTCGGCGTCCTGGCGCGCGCCGTTGCGCGCCATGTCTTCCATGCGGTCGAGCATCGACTCGAGATCCTGCTGCGGCAGCTCGGCGTCGGCGTCGTTCTGCTGTGGCGGCGTCTGTTGGGCAAGATCGCGCATGTAGCGCTCGGCGGCGTCGCGCAGCTCCTGGGTCAATTTGCGCAGCTCCTCGTCGCTCGCGCCGTGCTGCAGCGCCTCGCGCAATCGCTGCTCGGCGGCGCGCAAGTCGCGCTGCGCCTGCGACGCGTCGCCGTCCTCGAGCCTGAGCGCCATCGCCCACAACAGGTCGGCGACGGCGAGGAGCTCGGCGTCGACATGCGCGTCGGCGAGCTGCGCGCGCGCCTGGCGCAGGCCGAGATAGACGCCGGCCGGCGTCTGGAAGAAGTCGGGCGCGACCGTCAGCGCGTCGATCGCCCTGGCGACGCGCGGCGTCTCGTGGTCGGGGTCGAGGACCAGCGCGCGCCGCTGCTCGACCAGCGCGCGCGCGAGCGGGTTGTGGAACGCCCGCTGCGGCAACGCGAACGTCGTCGGCGCTCCGGCGCCGACCTTTCCGGAGACGCCGGTCGCCTTCAACGTCAGGACGACCTGGGCGCCCGCCCATGGATGTTCGGAGAGGTCGCCTGTCGTTGTCGCTTCGCCGGTTCCGTTCGTCGTGCTGGGCAGGCGCAGCGCCAGCTTTGGCGGCGGAACGAGCGACCGCGGCGGCGCGGCCCCCGCGGCCGGGTTGGCGAACTCGGCCTCGGCGCCGGCGATTCCGTAGCGGTCGGTGAACGAATAATGCAGCGTCAGCGAGCCGCTGAGATTGCCGCGCGGCGGCTCGATCAGCGTGACGGTCGGCGCGCCGAGCGGGGTCGCCTCGATTTCGTATCGGCCGAGCGCGGCGCCGTCGCGGCGGAAGACGACCGCGCCGTCGCCGTTGATCGTCCAGCGCCTTTCGGCCGGCGCGCCGCGGGCGGCGGCAGTTGCAGGGGCGGGGGCGGCCTTGTCGGCCGGCTTGGCGCCGGCGACCGGCGCGATCGCGCCCTCGACCCGCGTCTCGAACAGGTCGGAATCGGCGCGCACCACCAGCGCCGAGCCCTCCGGGGTGACGATTTTCTGCGACGGATCGCGGTCGGCGGCGAGGTCGAGCAGGATCGGCGGCTGGTTGGCGTAGGCGGGCGGGTCGATCCAGGCGTCGAGCCGCGCGGTCGCAGCCGCGGCGGCGCCGTCGCGCCAGTCGAAGGCGGCGGCGACCCGGCCGTAGCGCTCCGGCCCGGCGACGAGCGCGGCGGCGATCGCCGCCAGCAGCACGGCGAATCGCAGCGCGCGCGGATCGCGCCACGCCATGCCCGGGGCGGGCGCGGCGGGAACGAATCGCTCGACCTGGCGGGCGAGGCGGTCGCGGTGCAGCGCCCACAGCGCCGCAGTGGCGGGGTCTTCGCCCGCCATGGCGAGCCGGTCGTCGAGCGAGGCGGCGGGCCGATGCGGCGCGCCCGAATCGCGGTCGAGGCGGTCGAGGGTCTCGGCGCGGACGGGGCGCCGCAACCGCGTGAGCGGGGCGAGCGCAATCACGAAAGCGACGGCGAACGCCGCGACGCCGCCGATTCGCGCCAGGCGCGGCGCGATCTGCCACAGCCCGAGCCAGGAGACGGCGAGGAACAGCGCGACCAGCGTCGCCGCCCACACCAGCGTCGGCCAGAACCGTTCGAAGACGATCACCGCCTCGGCACGGCGCGCCAGCGCCGTCAGCTTCGCGCCGATGCGCGTCGCCCCGTCGCTCCGCGAACTGTCAGCCTGCTTCGAATCCAAAGAGGCGTCTCCGCGCCGTCCGACCGCCGCTCCGGCGCCAGACAGTCTAGCGACGTTGCAACCACGGCGGAAGTTTGTCGAGGCCGATCAATTCCGCGTAGGTCGGCCGCGGCCTGACGACCGCAAATTGGCCGCCCTTGACCAGAACTTCGGGGACAAGCAGGCGGGAATTATAGGTGCCGGCCTGAACCGCGCCATAGGCGCCGGCCGACATCACCGCCAGCAGGTCGCCCGCCGCGGGTTCGGCGAGTTCGCGGTCGAGGGCGAGAAAGTCGCCGCTCTCGCACACCGGGCCGACGACGTCGGCGCGCAGGCGCGGCGCGGCGAGCGCCGGCTCGGCGGCGGGCCAGATTTCATGATGCGCGTCGTAGAGGGTCGGACGGACGAGGTCGTTCATCGCCGCATCGACGATGACGAAGTTCCTGGCGTCGCCGCGCTTGACGTAGAGAACCGTGGTCGCCAACACGCCGGCGTTGCCGACGATCAGCCGACCCGGCTCGAAATAGAGCGTGCAGTCGAGATCGCGCGTGCTGCGCGCGACGATTTTCGCGTAGACGTCGGGAAGCGGCGGCGGATCGTTGTCGACGCGATAGGGGATGCCGAGGCCGCCGCCGAGGTCGACGTGGTCGATTGCGTGCCCGTCGGCCCGCAGCGTCCGCACGAAATCGGCGAGCAGCGCGAAAGCGTCGTCGAACGGCCGCATGTCGACGATCTGCGAGCCGATGTGCATGTCGACGCCGACGATTGCGAGGCCGGGCAGGGCGCGGGCGCGGTCGTAGACGGCGCGGGCGCGCGAGATCGGCACGCCGAACTTGTTCTCCGCCTTGCCGGTCGAGATCTTGGCGTGGGTGCGCGCGTCGATGTCGGGGTTGACGCGGATGGCGATGCGCGCCGTCTCGCCGCGCGCGCTGGCGACCTCGGACAGCGTCTCCAACTCCGGCTCGGACTCGACGTTGAAGCAGAGGATGCCCTCGTCAAGCCCGAGCGCCATCTCCTCGCGCGTCTTGCCGACGCCGGAGAAGATGATCTTGTCGCCCGGCACGCCGGCGGCGCGGGCGCGCCTGAGCTCGCCTCCGGAGACGACGTCCATGCCGGCGCCGAGGCGCGCCAGGGTCGCCAAAACCGCCTGGTTGGAATTGGCCTTCATCGCGTAGCAGACGAGCGCCGGCCGATCGGCGAAAGCGGCGCGGAAGACCTCGAAATGCCGCTCGATGGTGGAACTCGAATAGCAATAGAACGGCGTGCCGACCTCGCCGGCGATTTTCGCCAACGAGACGTCTTCGGCGTGCAGCGCGCCGTTCCGGTAGGCGAAATGATGCATGGCGACTTACAGAATCGGATCGAGCGCGAACGGCGTCTTCGGCGGCGTGATCGGCGGATTCTTGGGCCGTCCGAGCTGATCGCTCAGATCGGAACTCGCCGTCGGCGCCGGAGTCGGCGTGGCGATCGCGCCGCTGGGCGGTTCGAGCGGCCCGCGGCGGCCGCATCCGGCGGCGAGCAACGCAAGGCCGAAAACCAACGCCAGCGCGACGGCGCGCCTAACGGATGGGGAACGGGCGGCGACAATCACGGACAGGCTCCGGCGAACGCGCCGCACTATAGCCGAAACCCCCGCCGATGCGAGGGGGAAGAGCGCCGCATCGCGACGCTCAGCCTCCGGTCTCGCCGCGCGCCTCGCCCGACGTGGTCGCGCCGGCGCGCTTCAGCCGGCTCACGGAATTGTCGAGCGCGCTGAGGAAATTGGAGCGGTCGCGGGGGCCGAAGGCCTTGGGGCCCGAGGTCGCCTGTCCCGTCTCGCGCAGATGGTCCATCAGGTTGCGCGTCGCCAGCGCCATGCCGATCGAGTCCTCGGAGAAGCGCTTGCCGGTCGGGGCGAGGACATCGGCGCCGGCCTTGACGCAACGGCTCGCCAGCGGAATGTCGGCGGTGACGACGATCGCGCCCGGCCCGGCCCGCTCGGCGATCCAGTCGTCCGCCGCGTCCGGCCCTGCCGCGACGACAACCCGTTCGATTCCCGGCGCACGAGGGGTCAGGATCGGGCTGTTGGCGACGACGAACACGCTAATCCCGTAGCGCGCCGCGACGCGATAGGTCTCGTCCTTCACCGGACAGGCGTCGGCGTCGATATAGATGCGCAGGCGCGGCGCGGCGGGTTCCATGGCCGGGGGTGTAATCGCAAATTTCGGCGAGGGCGACTCGAGCCCCACGCGGCCGGGCGTCGTCCTGGCCGTTCCCGCCGTCGCGCCGCCGCTTCGCTCGGCCGCAGGCCAAGGGGGGTCGTCGCCATACATTCGCCACGGTTGCGCCCACTGTCATGCTGTGTTCTTCCAACGGGTGTCTCTGACCCCCGGTTGGGAAATTAATCATCGAGGCGATGGCGTCAAATGTCCGACAATAACAACGATGGCCCCGACGGACTGGCCGATCCGTTCTATTATGACGATTCCATTTCTCAGCGGGCGATGGCGTTTTACTACGTGGCTAAACTGTCAGACGTGGTCAAGGACAAGGCGACAAAAGAGTTGTGCTTGACGATGCTGCGAAAACTCAACAGCTCGATCAAGGCCCCCTCCACGGCGGAGTTGCACGCAATCGACGGCGACGCGCAATTGACGACGCCGCACAATCCTTAGGCCCCCGGCCCTTGCGCCGATCTTCGCCTTGGGCCAAATAGGGTCCGGGAGGTTGGCGAAGGACGTACCGCTCGCCAACCGGGTCAGGTCCGGAAGGAAGCAGCCCCAACGAGCCAGGGCGGGTCTTTGTCCAACCTCCTAACTTTTGCTGAGGCGCGCTCGGGCCGGAGCTGCGCTAGGCCCTGGCGTCCGAGCTTTGGCGGATGACTGACGAGAACGCGCCGGATGCCGGCGCCGCCGCCGAACCGACGCTTGCGCTCGGGCTGCCGCCCGCCCCGGCCGCCGCCGGCTATCGCGTGCTGGCGCGCAAATACCGTCCCGCCAGTTTCGACGACCTCATCGGCCAGGAGCCGATGGTGCGCACGCTCGCCAATTCCTTCGCCGCCGGGCGCATCCATCAGGCCTATATCCTCACCGGCGTGCGCGGCGTCGGCAAGACGACGACCGCCCGCATCCTCGCCCGCGCTTTCAACTATTCGCTGCCGGGCAAGATCGACCGGCCGTCGATCGACATGCCGGAATTCGGCGTCCACTGCCAGGCGATCATGGAATCGCGCCATGTCGACGTCATCGAGATGGACGCCGCCTCGCACACCGGCATCGACGACGTGCGCGAGATCATCGAGAACGCGCGCTACCGCCCGGTCTCGGCGCGCACCAAGGTCTACATCATCGACGAAGTGCACATGCTGTCGAAGCAGGCGTTCAACGGCCTGCTGAAGACGCTCGAAGAGCCGCCCGAGCACGTCAAGTTCCTGTTCGCGACCACCGAAATCGAGAAAGTGCCGATCACCGTGCGGTCGCGTTGCATCCGTTTCGATCTCAAGCGCATCGAGACCGGGCTGATGGTGCGCCACCTCGAGAAGATCAGCGGCCTCGAGGGCGTGACGGCCGAGCCCGACGCGTTGTCGCTGATCGCCCGCGTCGCCGAAGGTTCGGTGCGCGACGCGCTGTCGCTGCTCGACCAGGCGATCGCCCACGGCTCGGCGGGCAAGGTCGAAGCCGCCGACCTGCGGGCGATGCTCGGTCTCTCCGATCGCGGCGAGGTCGTCGACCTCTTCGCCCACGCCATGGCCGGCGAGATCGCGCCGGCGCTCGAACTGACGGCGAAGCTGCATCTCGCCGGCGCCGATCCCGCCGAGCTGCTGATCGAGCTCGCCGAATTCTGCCATCTCGTCACCCGCCTCAAGCTCGCGCCGAACGGCGTCGACGACGCCGCGATCAGCGAGAGCGAACGGCGGCGCGGCTCGGAGATGGCCGAAAAGCTCTCGATCGGGCAATTGACCCGCGCCTGGCAGATCCTGCTCAAGGGCGTCGAGGACGTGAAGGACTCGCCGCGGCCGCTCGCCTCGGCGGAAATGGCGCTGATCCGCCTCGCCTTCGCCGCCGACCTGCCGACGCCGGAAGACGCTTTGCGCAAGCTCGCCGAATCGGGCGAGGCGCCGCCGCGGCTTGCTCCGGTCATCGTCGCCGCGCCGCCGCCGCGCGTTTCGCCGCCGACGAGCGAGGCTCTGGCCAAGCGCGCGCCGGCTTCGGCGATGGCGGCGCCCGCGCCCGCCGCCGCGCCGAACCCCGCCGGACCGCGGCTTGCGCGCTTCGAAGACGTCGTCGCGTTGGCGCGCGTCCGGCGCGACATCCGCTTGAGCCAGGCGCTGGAGAGCGACGTTCGTCTCGCGCGCTTCGAGCCGGGGCGGATCGAATTCTCGCTCGTCGACGGCGCTTCGCCGGAGATCGTCCAAGCGTTGTCGCGCCGCCTCGGCGAATGGACCGGCAAGCGCTGGATGGTGACGCTCGCCGCCGGCGCGAAGGCGCCGACGCTGCGCGAACAGGAGACGGCGCGCCGCAACGAGCAGTTAGGGGGCGCCGGCGAGCATCCGGTCGTGCGCAAGATCCTCGAACGCTTCCCCGGCGCCAAGATCGTCGACGTGCGCGGCCCGGAAGCGTCGCCCGCCGTCTCGACGCCGGCCGGCGACGACGAGGTCGGCTATTCGGACGCGCCCGAAGACGATGAATTGTGAGCGGAGCGCAACGATGGTCGACATCCTCGGCATGATGAAGAAGGCGCAGGCCGTCCAGGCGCAACTGCAGGAGGCGCAGGAGGAATTGGCCCGGCTCGACGTCGAAGGCCAGTCGGGCGGCGGCATGGTCAAGGTCACCCTCACCGGCAAGGGCGAGATGAAGGCGATCGCCATCGATCCGTCGCTGCTGACGCCCGCCGACAAGGAAATGGTCGAGGACCTGATCCTGGCCGCCTATGCCGACGCCAAGGGCAAGGCCGATCGCCTGTCGGCGGAGAAGATGCAAAGCCTCGCCGCCGGCTTGCAATTGCCGCCGGGCATGAAACTGCCGTTCTGAGGCCCCATGTCGTCGAATGTCGCCGGCCCGGAAATCGAGCGGCTGATCCAGCTTCTGGCGCGCCTGCCGGGGCTGGGGCCGCGCTCGGCGCGACGCGCGGCGCTGCATCTCATCCGCAAACGCGAGCCGCTGCTCGGGCCGCTCGCCGAGGCGATGCGCGTCGCCCACGAGCGGATTGTCGCCTGCTCGGTGTGCGGCAACATCGACACCCGCGACCCATGCACGATCTGCGCCGACGAGCGGCGCGAAAGCGCGACGCTGGTGGTCGTCGAGTCGGTCGGCGATCTATGGGCGCTCGAGCGCGCGCAGGCGACCCGCGCGCGCTATCACGTGCTCGGCGGCGCGCTGTCGCCGCTCGACGGAATCGGGCCGGAAGACCTCAATATCGCTGGTCTCGTCGCGCGCGTCGCCGAGGGCGGGGTGCAGGAGGTCGTGCTTGCGGTCAACGCCACCGTCGACGGCCAGACGACCGCTCATTACATAACCGAACTCTTGAACCCCTATCCGGTCAAGGTCACGCGCCTCGCCCACGGCGTGCCGGTCGGCGGCGAGCTCGATTATCTCGACGACGGCACCCTCGCGGCGGCGATGCGCCAGCGCACGACGTTCTGACCCAGAAGCCCGCGTTTCGGCGCGCCGCTATTCCGCCGCTTGGCGACGGTCGGCGTGGCTCGACGTCGGCTCGTCGTCTTCCGTCGTCGGCGTCGGCTCGGCCTCGGGATGCTTACCCGAGCGCCACAGCCAATTCGAAAGCTGGTCGAGATAGAGATAGATCACCGGCGTGGTGAACAGGGTCAGCGCCTGGCTGACGATCAGGCCGCCGACCATCGTGTAGCCGAGCGGCTGGCGCAGCTCCGCGCCGGTGCCCTGTCCGAGCATCAGCGGCACGCCGCCGAGCATTGCCGCCATCGTCGTCATCATGATCGGGCGGAAGCGCAACAGCGCCGCCTTGCGGATCGACTGCTCGGTCGTCAGATGTTCGTCGCGTTCGGCGGTGATGGCGAAGTCGACCATCATGATCCCGTTCTTCTTGACGATGCCGATCAGCAAGATCAATCCGATCAGGGCGATGAGGCTGAATTCGTAGCCGAACAGCATCAACATCGCCAAAGCGCCGAAACCGGCCGAGGGCAGGGTCGACAGAATCGTCAGCGGGTGGATGAAGCTCTCGTAGAGCACGCCGAGGATGATGTAGACGACGACCAGCGCCGCCAGGATCAACAGCGGCACGGTGACCAGCGACTCCTGGAACGCCTGCGCGTTGCCCTGGAAGGTGGTGGACAGCCCGGGGGGCAGACGCAGATCGCGCTCGGCCGCCTGGACCGCCGCGGTCGCCTGGCCGAGCGCCACGCCTTGCGCGAGGTTGAAGCTGATGGTGATGGCGGGAAACTGTCCTTGGTGGCTGATCGACAGCGGCGCGATGGGATTGGTCGTCCATTTCGCGAACGCGCTCATCGGCACCATCTGGCCGGTGGTCGGCGAGCGGATGTAGAGCTTGTCCAGGCTCTTCGGGTCGCCCCGCAGCGACGGCAGAATCTCCTCGATGACGTAGTAGGTGTTGATTTGGGTGAAATACTGGGTGACTTGCCGTTGACCGTAGGCGTCGTAGAGCGTGTCGTCGATCAGCTGCGGTTGGATGCCGAAGCGCGACGCCATGTCGCGGTCGATGGCGAGCGTCAGCGTCGTGCCGGCGTTTTGCTGGTCAGTGGCGACGTCGCGCAGCTCCGGCAGCTCGCCGAGTTTGGCTAGAATCTTGGGCGCCCAGGCGTTCAACTCTTCGAGATTGACGTCCTGCACCGTGTACTGGAACTGGGTGCGGGCGGAGCGCCCGCCGACGGTGACGTCCTGCGCCACCTGCAGGAACAGCCGCGCGCCCTTGACCTGAGCGAGCTTGGGCCGCAGCCGGGCGATGATCTGGAACGCGTCGGCGGTGCGCTCCTCGCGCGGCTTGAGGGTGATGAACATTCGGCCGGAGTTCTGCGCGGAGGCGCCGACGCCGGCGCCGATGCCCCCCGCCACGTTCACGACGTCGGGGTCGGATTGTACGACGGCGAGCAACTGCTCCTGCAGCTTCGCCATCTCGGCAAAGGAGACGTCCTGCGGCGCGTCGGAGGTGCCGAACAGGGTGCCGGTGTCCTGCTGGGGGAAGAAGCCTTTGGGAATGGCGATGAACAGCGCGACTGTGGCGACGAGGGTGGCGAGAAAGACCATCAAGGTGATGAAGCGGTGGCGCAAGACCCTGTCGAGGCCGTGCTCGTAGGCCGTGGTCAATGCGGCGAAGCCCCGCTCGAACAGCATGTAAATCTTGTTGTGGCGGTCGTGCGTGTGGTCGCGCAGGAACCGCGAGGCCAGCATCGGCGTCAGGGTCAGCGACACGACCGCGGAAACCACGATGGTCATCGCCAGCGTCACCGAGAATTCGCGGAACAGCCGGCCGATGATGCCGCTCATCAGCAGCAGCGGAATCAGCACCGCGATCAGCGACATCGAGATCGACACCACGGTGAAGCCGATTTCGCCGGCGCCCTTCAGCGCCGCCTGCATCGGCTTCATGCCGTGTTCGACGTGGCGAGTGATGTTCTCCAGCACCACGATCGCGTCGTCGACGACGAAGCCGACGGCGATCGTCAGCGCCATCAGCGAGAGGTTGTCGAGGCTATAACCGACCGCCCACATCATGGCGCAGGCGCCGAGCAAGGCGAGCGGCACGGTGAAGCTTGGGATCACCGTCGCCCACAGGTTCCTGAGGAAGACGAAGATCACCATGACCACCAGGGCGATGGTCAGCAACAAGGTGAACTGCACGTCTTCGACCGAGGCGCGTATTGTCGTCGTGCGGTCGGAGAGCACCCTGATGTGCATCGAGGCGGGGATCGCCGCCTGCAAGCGCGTCATCGTCGACTTGACCTTCTCGACCGTCGTGATGACGTTGACGCCCGGAACCTTGAAGACGACCAGGAACACGTCGCGTTTGCCGTTGCCCCACGCCGCTTGGTAGACGTCGGCGGGGCCGCGCACAGCCTGGCCGATGTCGCGCACGCGCACCGGCGCTCCGTTGCGATAAGCAATGATGACGTCGTTCCAAGCCGCCGGTTCGGTGAGCTGGTCGTTGTCGAAGATGGTGAACGACTGCTGGGCGCCGTTGATCAAACCTTTCGGGTTGTCGGTGGTGGCGATGGCGAGCTGGGCGCGCACGTCCTCGAGCTGCAGCCCCTTCTCGACCAGCTTCGCCGGATCGATCTGGACGCGAATCGCCGGCTGCTGCTGGCCGCCGATGCGCACCAGCGACACGCCGGAAATCTGGCTGATCTGTTGGGCGAGGATGTTCTCGGCGACGTCGTCGACCTCGGTGATCGGCGCCGTGTCGGAGGTCAGCGAGAGAATGAGGATCGGAGCGTCGGCTGGATTGACTTTCCGGTAAGTCGGGGAGCTCGGCAGAATCTTCGGCAATTGACCCGAGGCGGCGTTGATCGCCCCCTGGATGTCGCCAGCCGCCGCGTCGATGTTGCGGTCGAGGTCGAACTGGACGGTGATCGCCGTCGCTCCGAGCGAGCTCGTCGAGGTCATCTGCGTGACGCCGGGGATCTGGGCGATCTGCCGCTCGAGCGGCTGCGCCACCGACGAGGCCATGGTGTCGGGCGAGGCGCCGGGCAGGCTGGCGCTGACGACGATGGTCGGGAAGTCGATCTGCGGCAGCGGCGCGACCGGCAGCAACGGATAGGCGACGACGCCGACGAGAAGGATCGCCACCATCAAGAGCGTGGTGGCGACGGGATGGCGGATAAACGGGCCGGAGACGCCTTCCCTGATTGACCCGGTTTCCGTCATCGGTTCGGTGGCCGCCATTGGCTTAGCTCCCGCCGCCGGCGCCAGCTTCGATGGCGACGCGCGCGCCCGGCTGCAAGCCAAACTGGCCGAAGGTCACCACCTTTTCGCCCTCGCTTAGCCCTTTGGCGATGATCGCGACGTCGGCGCCCTCGTGGGCGAGGGTCACTGGCCGTGTGACCGCGCGATTGTCCGAGCCAACGACATAGACGAACCGGCCGTCGGGCCCGCGCTGGACCGCTTGGTCGGGGACGGCCAGCGCGTCCTTCTCGACCTCGACCCGCAGGCGGGTCGCCACCGCTTGGCCCGGCCACAAGCTATGGTCCTTGTTGTCGAATTCGCCCTTGAGACGGATCGTGCCGGTCGTGACGTCGACCTGGTTGTCGATGACGGTCAGCTTGCCGGTCGCCAGCAGCGTCGCGCCGTCGGAGGTGCGCGCTTCGATCGGCGGCGCGCCGGCGGCGAGCGCGGCGGCTATGCGCTGCAGGTCGTCCTGCGGCGCCGTGAAGATGACGGAGATCGGCTCGATTTGGGCGAGGGTGACGATGCCGGTCTGTTGCGCCGCGTTGACCATGTTGCCCTGGTCGATGAGGCGGAAGCCGACCCGGCCGCCGATCGGGGCGGAGATCGTCGTGTAGTCGAGCTGCACCTGGGCCGCGTCGATCGCCGCCGCGTCGGCCGCCTCCTGGGCGATGAGCTGGTTTACCAGCGCGTTCTGGGTGTCGAGCTGCTGCTGGGTGGCGAAGCTCTGCTTGGCGAGAGTCGAATAACGCACGAGGTCGAGCCGGGCGTTGGCGAGGGTCGCCTGATCCTGGGCCTGTTTCGCCTTGGCCTGGTCCAGAGCCGCCTGGAACGGACGTGGATCAATTTGCGCCAGCAGATCGCCGGCCTTGACCATCTGCCCTTCTGCGAAGGCGATCTTGACGATCTGGCCGTCGACGCGGGTGCGGATGGTCACCGTGTTCTCGGCCTGGACCTGGCCGAGCCCGTCGATGAAGACGGGATAATCGACCCGCGCCGCCGCGGCCACCGACACGACGGCGGGCTTCGACGCGCTGGCGGCCGGGCTGGCGACGGGCGCCGGCGCGGGCCTGGCGGCGAACAGGGCGTCGTGAGCGCGCCGCGCCGCCGGTTCGGCGGAGGGAAACAAGCGGCCGGCGAAGTCGGGCGCGTAGACGCCATAGACAACAGCCGCGGCGACGATCGCGAGCGCCGCGCCGGCCCATCCTCGAAGTCCCATGACGTGATTATTCCTTCGGCGGGGACGGCGCCGCGCGGGTCCGCGCCGCCTGGATCGGCGCACGGAGCCAACCTCCGCGCACGCCAACCATTGCGCGGAAAATGACTGACCAACCCGCAAATATCGAGGCGAACGCGATCAATCCTGTGTGAGGACAGTCAACAACCGCGTGAAAACATGGGCGCCCCGGCGCTCAGGCGCCGACGCGCCGCTCGTATTCAGGCAGGCGCGAGGCGGGGCGGCGCGGCGGCGCCGGGCCGAAGAGCGCGTCGCGCTCGGCGACGGTCGAGCGGTAGAAGGGATAGCGCGCTTCGAATTCTTCCTTCCCGACGTGCATGTTCGCGCGCATGCAGACGATTTTCGCATAGACGTTCGGGTAGTGGCGCGGTTCGCACAGAGGAACATAGTTGAATACGCGCCGATAGAAGGTGACGTGTTCGGCGCGCACCGTCGCGATGGCGAAATCGGCCTGAAAGTGCTGGGCGGCGAGATAGGCCGGCCGCATCGCGGCGTAGGGCAGCTCCGAATGCTGCTTCGAAACCTCCAGCCGAGCCGCGGCGCGGGTGAAGTCGACGACGACCAGACCAGCGCGAAGCTGCGGAACGATCAAATCCGAGAAGACGCTGAGCGAGGGAAGCGGCGTGCGTTCGTCGACCGCCAAATTGATCCGGACTGTCGCGGCAAACTCGCCGTCGACGAACGTCGAGGTGACCCAGGCGTTCGGCGCGTCGTCGTAAAAGGGGTCGTAAAGTCGGCTGTCGTGGCGGGGCTCGATCAGCCCGTTGCGAACGTACGCCTCGTATCTGAGTCGGTAGACAGCCTCTTTTTCTTCTGGGGTCTTCGCGGTTCGATGCTCGACCCTCTCCATGAACCCAAGAACCCGATCCGAAAATCGGGCTCGGGACTCGGCCGTTTCCGCGTGCATCGAAACCCTCGCTTAACCCTGTTGGCGAAACAAGGTTAGCGAATGGTAAAGAGGTGTAAAGGGGAATTAACCGAATTCGATTAAACGTAGTTAACGATGTCGCGTCCTCAAACCGTCATATGACGGTTTTGGCCCCATCGTTCGCCGGACTCCACGAGATACTCCAGCAATAACGCGGCGTAAGTGTCGAGCGCCGCTTCGGAGCCGGACTCCCTTACGCAAGCGCACCATTCGACGAATTTTCCGATTTGCACCGGCTGCTCGACAACATGAAGCCCGGCCGCGACGGCTCGTTCGCGCATTCGTCGGCGTCGCTCGGACCACGCGTCGTAATCGCGCTGACCGTCGAAAGCGGCGAGCCGGCCGCGGTGCGCCGCGAATTGCCGCGCGTCGATTTGCGCGACGACCGCCGCCGACGGCGCGCGTCGCAGCGTTTCAACGAAGGCCGCGAAGGCGTCCAGGCTGCGCAGGCTGGGGGAGCGCCCGGTCAGGTCGCACCAAAGCGCGAAGCCGGCGAGCCGGACGCGAATAAGCGCCGCCTCGACGCCGGCGAGCGACAAGCCGATTTGCAGACCTTCCCGACAGTCGAGCCAATCCGAAAAGCTCGGATACGCCTCCAGTCCGGCGACTACGCTTCGCGCCTCGTCGAATTCCTCTAGCCCAATCAGGCCAATTGTCACGCCTTCGCTCGTCGGCGCAGCGTCGACAGTGGAAATTAACTTCTGATGAGGTTCGAGAACGCTCATTCGGTGGGCCTGCAATCTAGACGCGGTTCGACACTACACTTCGATCAACTACGGTTCGGGCCGCCTCGCGTAGCTTGTCGCGACTCTTGAAACGAGTTCTTAAGCGCCCCTGTGGGAGGGTACATTCGCCGCCCCTAACAAGCCGGTAATTTCTTATGGTGCGTTTGAGGTCTCCAGCCAGCTTGCCGACCGGAACGAAAATTCCGGACGACATGTACATGGGATTTGTCGACAGCCACCTTGTCGACCTACGCGCGCTTGTCTTCGCCAGCCTCGTCGTCATCGCCGCGCAGTCCGCGGTGGCGCTGGTGAATGACAGCGCTTGGCTGTGGGGCTGCATCGGCCTGACCGCGGCGGTGAGCACGACACGGCTCTACTTCATGCTCGATCACGCGCGAAGTCGGCCGAGCCGCGACATGAAGGCGGCGCGCCGGCGAGAGGTCGAATACGCGTTCGGCGTGATGGCCTACATCGGCGCGCTCGGGTCGTGGGCGCTCGTCACGTTTTGCGTCTCGGAAGACGGGTTCTCGCGTCTTCTGGCGACGACCCTGGCGATCTCATACACGTTCGGAATGTGGACACGCAGCTTCGCCATCAGCAGAGGCAACAATCTGCAGATCGTCGCCGCTTTCGTGCCGCTCAGCGCGGCGATGCTGGTGGCGGGCGGAAACTATCCCGGGGCGATCCTGTTCGGGCTTGTCCCGCTCAGCATCTACGTGAAAGGCTCTTCGGATCGCCTGCGGTCGAACTTCTTGTCCGTCGTGGCCGCTCAGAGCCAGTCGGCTCTGCTCGCCAAGCGCCTCGACATGGCGCTCAACAACATGTCGCACGGACTGTTGATGATCAACGCCGAAGGTCGCGTCACAGTCGTCAACCGCCAACTCCTCAACCTGTTTCACCTCGGCGCAGACGATCTCCAATCGGGCTCGAGCCTGCGCGCCGTCGCGCTCACGCTGCTGCGTCGCAAGATTGTCGCCCAGGACCAGATCGAGCGGGTGTGGAAGACGCTGGCGCGGGCCGCCGCCGGGATCGACGTGGTCGCGCCGTTCGAGACGCGCGACGACCGCGCGATCGAGATCACCATCCACCGCATGACGGGGGAGGGGGAGGGCGCGGTCGTCGTCGTCCAGGACGTCACCGAACGGCGCAACGCCGCCCGCGCGATCGATCGCATGGCGCGGGTCGATTCCGTGACCGACTTGCCAAACCGCCGTCGCTTCGAAGAGGAGCTGGTCGAGACCCTGCGCGGGCGCGGCGAAGAGCTCGAGAGCGCCAACGTCCTGTTCCTCGATCTCGACGATTTCAAGCAGGTCAACGACAGCCTCGGCCACGCGCGCGGCGACAAGCTGCTGACGGCGGTCGCCCGGCGGCTGCAGGGGATCGTGCGCGACACCGACCTTGTCGCGCGCTGGGGCGGCGACGAATTCGCCATCCTGCAGCGCCCGGTCGCCGATCCGGGCCAGGCCGGCGAGCTCGCCGAGCAGATCCTGCGCGAAATCCGTCGGCCGGTGTTCATCGACGGCTATGAAGTCATCGTCGGCGCCAGCGTCGGCTCGGCGAGCGCGCCGAAGGACGGCGAGACGCCCGAAGCGATCCTCTCCAACGCCGACATGGCGCTCTACGCCGCCAAGGCGGAAGGGCGCGGCAATTGGCGCGCGTTCGAGAAGTCGATGGACGCCAAGATTCAGATCCGCCGCCTGGTCGAACTCGATCTGCGCGCCGCGGTCGCCAACGACGCGATCGAGGTCCATTTCCAGCCGATCGTCGAAGTCGCGACCCGCCAGATCTCCGGCTTCGAGGCGCTGGCGCGCTGGAATCATCCGGTGCGCGGCCGCGTCTCGCCGGCCGAATTCATCCCGATCGTCGAAGAGCTCGGCCTGATGAACGAGTTCGGCGCCAGCGTGCTGCGTCGCGCCTGCGTCGCCTGCGCCGGGTGGCCGAGCGAAGTCAGCGTCTCGGTCAACCTTTCGCCGGCCCAGTTCCGCAGCGGCCGCGTCGTCGAGACGGTGCGCGAGGCGCTGGCCGCGGCGAATCTCCCGGCCAGCCGGCTCGACCTCGAAATCACTGAATCCACCCTGCTCGACGACCGCGGCTCGACCCGCGAAACGTTGGCGGCGCTGCGCGAGCTTGGCGTTCGCATCTCGCTCGACGATTTCGGCACCGGCTACTCGAGCTTGAGCTACGTGCTCGCCTTCCCGCTCGACCGGATCAAGATCGATCGCTCCTTCACCATCGGTCTCGGCTTGCAGGAGCGCGCCTCGATCCTGGTCGAGAGCGTCGCGCAGATGTGCGGCAAGCTCGGGATGACGGTGCTGGTCGAAGGCGTCGAGACCGATCTGCAGCTGCGCTTCATCGAGCGGCTCGGCACGATCTCCGAGGTGCAGGGCTTCTATTTCAGCCCGGCTGTGCCCGAGGTCGAGGCGCGCCGCCTCATCGCCGAGAAGAAGCGCCTCGTCGCCTGAGGCGCGGTCATTCGAGCCTGACGACGACCGAGTCCGACGCGCCCTTGGCGTCGATCACCGAAACGCGGGCGAAGCCGGCGCCGTCCGGTCGCCAGGCCGATTGTCGACGCAGGCCGGGTTCGCCGATCGGCTGGCCGTTGACGAACCAGGTCAGCGGCAACGCCCCGCCCAGCGCCTTGAGCGCGAGCGTCTCGTCGCCGTCGCGGTCGGCGAGGCCGAGATCGACGCGCGCGCCGTCGGGCGGAAAAGCGATCTTCAGCGGCGTGACGCCGGCGGCGGCGATGGTCTTGGGCGCGTCGCGGCGCAAATGCCGCAACGGCGGCGGCAAGTCCGCGCTCGCGGTGACGCGCAGCACGCCCTTGGGCGCGCGGATCGGCTCGACGTCGCGGCCGAGACGGGCGAAGGCGTCGAACAACAGCGGCGCGGCGGCCTGGCGGCCGATCAGGCCGGGCGTCGGGCCGTTGTCGGGCCGGCCGACCCAAACCGCGATCGTCGTCAGCTTGTCGTAGCCGATCGCCAAGGCGTCGCGGAAGCCGTAGGAGGTGCCGGTCTTGAAGGCGATGCGGCCGGAAATCGCGCTTGAAGGCGGCGGCGCGCCACGCAGGATGTCCTCGACGTAATAGGCGGCGACGGGATCGGTGACGCGCTTCGCGCCGATGGTCGGCGGCGCGCCGTCGAGCCGCTCGATCAGCGCCGGCGCTTCGCCGCCGCGCGCCAGGCCGGAATAGAGTCGGGCGAGGTCGGTCAAGGATATGCCGAGGCCGCCGAGGCCAATCGCCAGGCCGACCGGGGCGTCCTTGGGCATCTCGACTTCCGCGCCGGCGCCGTGCAGTCGGGCGAGAAAGGTCGTCGGGCCGACGTCGGCGAGCAGCTCGATCGCCGGCAGGTTGAGCGACATCTGCAACGCCTTGCGCGCCGTCACCGTGCCCTGGTAGCCGAGATCGAAATTCTGCGGCGCGTAGGCGCCATAACGCGCCGGCCGGTCGAACAGCACCGTCTCGGGATGGGCGAGCCCCTGTTCAAAGGCGAGCGCGTAGATGAACGGCTTCAACGCCGAACCGGGCGAGCGCGGCGCGCGCGACATGTCGAGCGCGCCGCCGCGGGCGGCGTCGAGATAGTCGGCGGCGCCGACGCGCGCGCGCACTTCGCCGGTGGAATTGTCGATGACGACGATCGCCGCCGACAGTCTCGGACCGAGGCGCGTCGCTGCCTCGCGCGCGAGCGTTTCGAGCTTCTCCTGCAGCCGTGCGTCGATCGACAACGTGAGGACGCGCGCGTTCGGATCGGCGGCGACCGCCTCCTCGGCGGCATGGGCGGCGAGGATCGGCAGCGGCTTGCGCGCGTCGGGGATCGGCTCGCGCTTGGCCGCCTCCGCTTCGTCGCTGCTGATGATTCCGCGCGCCGCGACGCGATCGAGCACGCGCGCGCGGGCGATGCGCGCCGCGTCCGGGAAGCGTTCCGGCCGGCGCGTCTCCGGCGATTGCGGCAACGCCACCAGCAGCGCCGCCTCGCCGATCGTCAACTTGCGCGGCTCCTTACCGAAATAGGCAAGCGAGGCGGCGCGCACGCCTTCGAGGTTGCCGCCGAACGGCGCCAACGTCAGATAGCGGTCGAGCGCGCCTGCTTTTCCGACGCGGCCTTCGATCTGCCAGGCGCGCGCGATCTGCCTGAGCTTGGCGGAAAGATTGCGGTCGTCGCGCGGCTCGATCAGCCGCGCGACCTGCATCGTCAGCGTCGAGCCGCCCGAGACGACGTGGCCGCGGGTTGCGAACTGGCCGGCGGCGCGCGCCATCGCGCGCCAGTCGACGCCGTGGTGGGCGTAGAAGCGGCCGTCTTCGTAGCCGAGCAGCATCGCCAGATAGCGCGGGTCGACCTCGCCGGCGGTCGTCGGCAGTCGCCAGCGGCCGTCGGGCAGGGTGAAGGCGCGCAGCAGCCGGCCGTCGCGGTCGACGACGACCGTCGAGCCGAGCCGCGCGGAAGCGAGGTCGAGCGGGCCAAGGCTTTCGACATAGGCGTTCCACGCCGCGGGCCCGCCGAGTCCGAAGACGAAAACGAGCGCGCCGAGGATGGCGAAGAAGCGGCGTTCGCGAGCGTGCGATGGCCCTTCCCCCCTTGCGGGGGAAGGTGTCGGGCGAAGCCCGACGGATGAGGGGTCGCGCCTTGAGGCGCGCTGCTCAGGAGCGCGACGACCGAAGCGTATGATTGAATCGAGAACGCGCATCTAGGAACTCGCACGTGGGCGATGCGCCATTCGGCGCGACCCCTCATCCGGCCCGACTTCGTCGGGCCACCCCCGGGTCTTCGCCCGGGGGCAGGCTCTTCCCCCGCAAGGGGCGAAGGGGCGGGTGGCGGCAGCGCGCCTCACTTCGTCGTCACCTCGATCGCGCCGAACGCCGTGCGGCCGAAGCGGTCGGGGCGGTACATGTCTTCGGCCGTCGCCGGCGGATAGACGTACAGCCCCGGCGCCACTGCGCGCACGACATAGGCGACGGAAAAGAACGCCGACTGGCCGGGCTCGCGGTCGAAAGCGGCGACAAAGCGGTCGTCGCGATACTCCGTGTGCACCGGGTCGATGTCCTTCTTCAGCCACGAGAAGGCGTCGATCGAACCGCTGTCGAACAGCGTCGGGTTGTCGATCTCGAGGCCGGCGGGCAGGCGGTCGACCACCAGCAGCTTGGCGTAGCGCGCCTCGCTCTCGGTGATCTTGAGCACCACCACCACGCGCTCGTTCTGCGCGACGGTCTTCAGCTCGGTCTTGGTCCCGTCGAGCTCGTAGAACGTGCGTTCGAGCGCGTAACCCTCGGAGGCGGCCGGGTCATGGGCGATCGGCACGCCGGAGGCGGTCGTGACGAGCTCAGCCGTCGCCTTGCCGGCGTTGACGATCGTGATCAGCTTCTGGCCGAGCGCAAAGCCGCTCCATTTGCGGTAGATCGCGCCTTCGACCTTTTGTCCGTCGACCGTGAACTGGCTCAGCGCCTTCTGCCTGGCGAGCGCCTCGGCGGCGATCACCATCCAGTCGTTCTCCTGGGTGCTGGTGGAGACGCGCGCCGCGCGGGCGCGTTCGAGCACGGCGCCGACGCGGCCGATCGGGTCGCCGGGCAGTTCGGCCGAGGTCAGGTCGGCCTCGACGACCAGCGCCAGCGTCGCCGCCGCGTCGCGCAGGGTCGAGCCGTAGTCGGGGCGCGACAGCCCGTCGTCCTGCTCGGCTTCGAGCGCATCGAGCGCCGCGGCGAAGCCCTTGCCGGCGCGCGCGCGGTCGCCGAGCATCGCCAGCGCCGCGGCGAGCTGCGCCTTGGCGAGCGGGGTGCGAAACACCGCCTGTTTGGCGTCGGCAAGATAACGCAAGTCGCCGATCACCGGCCTGCCGTTGCGCGCCAGCACGTAGAGCGCATAGGCGAGCGGCTCGCCCGCGCCTTCGCCGGGGTCGGCGGCGTTGACGACGGAATTGCGCAGATGATCGAGCGCGAGGTCGAAGCCGGCCTGCGGCACGGCGAAAGACGTTTCGCGCGCGCGGGTGAGGAAGTCGGCGACGAAGGCGTCGAGCCACACGTCGTCGCTGTCGGAATCGGCCGCCCACAGGCCGAACGCGCCGTTGGCGCTCTGCCGCGTCATTTCGCGGTCGATCGCCTGCTTGACGCGCGCGTCGACGTCGCCGTCGCCGGCGAGATGTTCGAGCGCGGCGATCTGGTTGACATAGAGCAACGGCATGGCGCGGCTGACGACCTGCTCCGAGCAGCCGTAAGGATAGCGATCGAGCGCCTGCAGCAGCGCCGGCGCATCGAGCGCGCCGAAGGGCGAAGCGGCGACCGAGACCGAACCGGTGCCGGGAACGAAATCGGCGACCAGGTCGTCGGCGATGGTCGCGCTCTCCCCCGCCGCGAGCGGCTTGATGACGCGGCGATAGACGTCCGGCGCGCCGGCGGAGACGCCGAGCGGGAAGCGCTGGGTCAGCGACAGTCCGGGACCGGTCAGCTTGAGATCGACCGTCGCGGTTCCGACGCCGGCGGCGGATATGGGAACGGCGAGGCTCGCGCGCTGATGGGCGGCGAGCTTCACCGTCCGGGTCAAAGCGTCGGCGTCGGCGGTCAGCGGACCGTGGATGTCGAAATCGAGCCGGTAGTCGCCCGCTTCGCCCTCGACATTGTCGAAGTCGACATGGACCTGCGAGCGGTCGCCGAGATCGAGGAAGCGCGGCAAGGTCGCCGTGACGACGACGGGGTCGCGCACGATCACGTCGGATTCGGCCGAGCCGACTTTCGATTTCGACCAGGCGACCGCCATCACCCGCACCGAGCCGTTGAACGCCGGCAAGTTGAAAGAAACGCGCGCCGCGCCGTCGGCGCCGACCTTGACCACGCCGGAGAACAGCGCCAGCGGCGGCTGGGTCGGCAGATTGCCTTCGAGACTGCCGGAACTGTCGCCGCCGGTCTGCAGCGCGCCGGCCGCGCCCTGCATGCCGTCGATCAGCATGCCGTAGAGGTCGCGGATGTCGACGGCGAGCTTGCGCTGGCCGAAGAAATAGCCGCGCGGGTCGGGCGTCTTGTAGCCGGTGAGATTGAGGATGCCGACGTCGACCGCGGCGACCGCCACCTCCGCCTCTTCGCCGGGCGCGAGGCCGCCGATCTGGATCGGCACGGTCAGCGGCTCGCGCGGCCGGGTCTTCTCCGGCGCCTGGATCGCGACGTCGAGCTTATGGGCGGCCTCGTCGATCGAGAACCAGGCGAGGCCGAGCGCGCGGCCCGGCATGCGCTTGGCTTTGACGTCGAGCGGTCGATGGGTCAGCGCGACGGCGTAGGCGCCGGGGCCCCAGTCGGCGCCGACCTCGAACGGCACGACATTGTCGCCCTCGACGAGATCGACGTCGATGAACGTCTCCAGCTTGTCGCCGACCAGAGCGATCGTCGCCTTGCCGGCAAAATGCGAGGCGACGCGCAACTTGGCCTTGTCGCCCGGCGCGTAGCTCGCCTTGTCGAGCGTGACGACGACGTTGTCGGGCGTGTCGGGGCCGGCGGTCCCCGACCAGCCGACGTCGAAGCTGATGCTCGTCTCTTCGCCGTCGGCCGACTTGAGGTCGAGGCGGTGGCGGCCCCAGGCGACCGGCGCGCTGAACTTCGCCGGCGCCTGCGGGTCGATATCGTAGGTTCCGGCGGCGAGGCGCTTCGACGACTTGACCGGCTCGTAGCTCCAACGCCCGTCAGTGTTGAACCATTGGTAGTCTTCGTTGATCTGGTAGAGCGACCAGGAGACCGCCTTGCGCGCCGCGCGCGTTCCGTCGGGCGCGACGGCGATCGCCTCGAAGGTCGCGACGTCGCCCTGGCCGAGGCTGTCGTCGAAATCCTTCTTGACGCCGATCATCGCCCCCTTGGCGCGCACCGGCAGCGTCGTCACGCGCTCGACCGTGCGCCCGCCCGCCTCGGCGACGTCGACGATGATCTTCGCTTCGAGCGGCTTGGCGGCGCCGCCGTCGGGCAGGTCGACGGAGAGGTCGAGATGGCCCTTGTCGTCGGTCTGCGACTTGTCGGGGAACTGGTTCTCGATCGCGGTGAACTCGTCGTCGGTCAGGCCGGCGACGTAGCCGGGGAAGCCGGCGAGCGCCGAATCCGCCACCGCCTCGAGGCGGATCGCGCCGGTCACGTCGAGGCCGGCGGCGGGCGCGCCATAAAGGAAGCGCGCGTCGAGCGACACGTCGATCGGCTCGCCCGGCGTCGCCGTCGGCTTGGCGGTTTTCAACGCGAAGTCGAGCCGCTCGGGCACATAGTCTTCGAGCAGGAATTCGGCGTGGCCGATCGCCTGGCCCTTGGGATCGGCGTAGGCGTCGATCGTCCATTTGCCCGCCATCGCGTCGGAGAGCAGCGGCACGGCGACGGCGCGGCCGCCGAGGCCCTGGTCGGCGACGATCATGCGCTTGTATTCGACCCCGTCGGGGCGCTTGACCATCAGCGTCAGCGGCAGGCCGGACTTGGCCTCGCTGGTTGCGTCGCGCAGCAGCGCGGCGACGAACACCGTCTCGCCCGAGCGATAGACGCCGCGCTCGGTGTAGACGAAGGCGTCGAGCGCGCTCGGCGCGTCGCGGCCGGAGACGCCGCGGTCGGTGAGGTCGAAGGCCGGCTGGCCGAGATTGAGGAAGCCGTAGTCGTCGCCGAGCGTGGCCGCCAGCAGGCCGGGGGCCGAGCCGCCGGTTCCGCGCGACAGGCCGGGATCGAAGTCGATGCGCCCGTCGGCGCCGGTGGTCTTGGTCGCCAGCACTTCGTTGTTGTGCGCGATCAGCCGCACCTCGACGCCCGACAGCGGCAAGGCAGTGGCGAGCGAACGCGCGAGCACATGGACGCCGTCGTCGCCGGAGAAAGTGGTCAGGCCGAGGTCGGACACGACCATCCATTGCGTCGCAAGCTCGGCATCCTGGTCGTCGTCGCTGGTCTCAGCCGGCGCGCTCGCGCCCTTCCACGGCCGGGCGGTGACGAGATAGACGCCGGGGTCGAGCTTGCCGACCGCCTTGGCGATCGGGAAATCGGTGACGATGTCCTGGTTGAGTTCGGAGGCGACGTCCATCGTCCCGCTCCACACTTTGACGCCGTCCTGCTGCTCGATCTCGCTCGCGCGCGAGATGGTGATCGGCTTGAGAAAGTCGTCGCGCGCGGTCTCGGCGAGCAGGTTGCGGTCGCCGATGCGATAGACGTCGATCGACACTTTCGCGGTGTTGACCGTCGTCAGCGGCGCGCCGAGCTGGCCCTGGCGCGGCAGCACATAGGCGCGGCCGGCGAAATGCGCCTGCGGCGAGCGGTCGCGCACGTAGACCTCGTAGTCCGCGTCCTTGAGCAGCGACTCGCCGACCGCCGAAGGCAGACCCTGGCGCAGAACGATCGCATAGCGCTCGCCGTGCTTGACGCCTTCGACGCAGATCTGCTGGTCCTCGGCCGAGATCGCCGTGTCCGCCGAGCCGGCGACCGCGACATAGGGGGTGAAGTCCGTCTTGCGCGCCAGCGACTCGGAGAAATTGAAGCAGATCCTCGGCGCCGACGATTCATTGTCGACCTTGTAGTCGACGATGCGGAAGCCGTGCTTCTCGCGCATGTCCTCGTAGGTCTTGCGTGCGTCTTCGTCGTCGTGGCGGTCGAGGCTGGCGCGGTAGGCGTCGAGCGCCGGGCGCCACATCTCGTGCCGAGCGAAGAGATTGCCGAGCAGCGCCAGCGCCTCGGCCTGCTGCGGCGCGCCCGTCGCGCGCTGATAGCCGGCGTAGGCGGCGGTCTGGCCGCGTTCGACCAGGTCGTAGCGGCCGGTCGCCTGCGCGTCGTCGGCCGCGGCGCCGAGCCTGGCGAGCGCGAGCCAGGAGGCGGAATTCTTCGGATCGGCGGCGACGACCGCGCCGAGCCAGGCGCCGGCATCCTTGTAGTTGCCGGCGGCGACGGCGGACGCCGCGTCCTTGCGCAACTGCTCGACGCTCTTGCCCTTCAGCTTCGCGCCGATTTGCGCCGTCTCCTTGCGCAGCGTGTCGGTCAGCCGCACGACGTCGCTGGCGAGATCGTCGCGGGCGTAGGGCTTGACCTCGGCGGCGGCCAACGCGACGCCGGCGGCGAGCAGCAGGGCGAGCGTAAAGAGGCTGCGAAGGACCTTGAGCATGTTTCGACCCTTGTGGGCGGCTTCGGGCCGCGACGATCCCGCCGGACGGTAAAGGGAACCGGCGACGGTGTGCTTACGGGACAGCCGATGCTAGCATGGCGGCGCGACGCGAAGGGAGCAGGAATGACGACGCATCGCTTTTGGGCGGCCGGATTGGTCGCCCTGACGGCCGCCGCTGCGGCGCCGGCGTTGGCCGCTCCGCTATCCCCGCCGGCCGCCGCCACGGCGGCGGCGGACGCCAAGCTCGAGGCGCAGAAGGCGGCGTTCCTGGCGATGCCGGAAGCCGACCGCAAGGCCGTGCAAGACGCCCTGGGCTGGCTCGACTTCTATAACGGAACGGTCGACGGCGCCTTCGGCAAGCGCAGCCGCGATTCCATCCTCGCCTACCAGCAGAGCGTCGGCGCAGTCCAGGACGGGATCGTCGGCCCGGCCGAGTTGGAGGCGCTGAAGACGGCGGCGCAGCGCGCGCGGGCGGCGGTCGATTTTGCGCTGGTCGACGACCGGATTTCCGGCGTGCGCATCGGCGCGCCGCTCAAGCTTTTGACCAGGCTCAAGCCTTCGAGCGCCGATACGACCTTGCAGAGCGGCGACGGCGGCGTCTCCCTCGCGCTGCAGTCGCGACCGGCCTCGCAGATCGCCGGCGGGGGCGACGATTCTGGTCTCGCCGCGCTCTACGCGCAGCTGTCCGCCGAGGCGAGCGGACGCAAGATCGCTTACAAAGCGATCAAGGCCGCGGAGTTTTTCGTCGTCGCCGGCGAGGACAAGGGCGAGAAGTTCTACACCCGCTTCGCCAAGTCCCCCGCCGACTGGCCGGAGGGGCCGATATTGCGCGGCTTTGCATTCGCCTACCCAAGCGAGAGATCGAGCGATTTCGACAAGCTGGCGCTCGCCGTGGCCAATTCCTTCGATCCGTTCGCCGACACGCCGGCGAGCCACGGGGCGGCGCGCATGCAGGTCGTCTCGGCGCGCTCCGCCCTCGACATCGTGCGCGTCGCGACCGGCGCGTCGGCGATTGGCTCACCGGTCATCGGCCTCTCGCCAGGCTCTCGGCCGACGCCGACCCCACCCTCCGGCCAAACGCCCGCTCCGGCGGCGACCGCCCCAGCCGAACTGCGCGCGACGGCGCTGTTCGTCGCGCCCGGTCAAGCGCTGACGGCGCTGCCGGTCGTCGCTTGCGCCGACCTCGCCGTCGACGGAAAGCCGGCCAAGATCCTGCGCGCCGACGCGCCGAGCGGGCTGACGCTGATCGGCGGCGACTTCGGCGCCGGCGCTGCGGCGCCGACGCTCGCCGCCGGCGCCACCGACCTCGTCGCGCTGAGCCTGTCGCTGGCGGCGGGGGGAAAGTCGACGCTCGAAGCGAGCCCCGGCGCGGCCGCGCCGGTCGGCGAGGGGACCTTCGCCATCGTCGCCGCGCTGACGAAAAGCGCCAGCGGCGCGCCGGCCTTCGACCGCCGGGGCGCGCTCGCCGGCGTCGTCGCGACCATCAAGGACGAGCCGCGTCGCGTCGGCGCCGTCGCGATCGCCGAGCCGCATCGGCTGATCGGCGCCGAAGCGATCGCCGCCTTCCTCGGCCTCCCGCTCGCCGCCGCGTCGACGCAAGCGGCGTCGCTGTCCGCCGGCGAGATCGCGGCGGGCGAACGCGGCGCGCTCGCCGAGGTCGTCTGCCGGCCATGAACGTCTCGACCATGGTCCGACGGCGACGCGCGCTGGTGTTCGATTCCGGCCTCGGCGGGCTGACCGTGTTCGCCCGCATCGCCGAGGCGCGTCCCGATCTCGAACTCGTCTACGCCGCCGACGACGCGTTCTTTCCTTATGGCGCGCTCGGCGAGGCGGCGCTGGTCGAACGGGTCGGGGCGGTGATGGACGATCTGATCGCGCGCACGGCGCCCGACGTCGTGGTGATCGCCTGCAACACCGCCTCGACGCTGGTTCTGCCGCCGCTGCGCGCGGCCTATCCGCACCTGCCGTTCGTCGGCACGGTGCCGGCGATCAAGCCTGCCGCCGAGGCCTCAAAGAGCCGCTTGATCAGCGTGCTGGCGACGCCGGGCACGGTCGCGCGCGACTATACCCGCGCGCTGGTGCGCGATTTCGCCGCTGGTTGCGAGGTCACCCTGGTCGGCGCGGCCGATCTCGCCGGCCTCGCCGAACGGCAGTTGCGCGGCGAGCCGGTCGCGGACGCCGACGTGGCGCGCGAAATCGAGCCGTGCTTCGTCGCCCTGGCGGGGCGGCGCACCGACCAGGTCGTGCTCGCCTGCACGCATTTTCCGTTATTGATCAGTCATTTTATTCGACTGGCGCCGTGGCCGGTCGCCTTCGTCGATCCGGCGCCGGCAATCGCCCGCCGCGTCGACTCGTTGGTGGCCGCCGGCGGCCCGGCGGGCGAAGCCGGCCGGCCGTTCGCGGCTTTCTTCACCAGCGGACGACCGCCCTCCGAGCCGTTGCGAAAAGCCTTGCGCCGCCTTGGCCTGGTCGCTACCTCGGCGGGTGAGCGCGCCGCGGCCGACTGAATTCGGCGGCGTCGCCGTGACCAGCGAAAGGCCGTCGAAATGCGCACCGCTCAGGGTCAGCCCGTTCGCCTCGAGGATTATCGCGTCCCGGACTTCCTGGTCGATACGGTCGATCTCGATATTTCGCTCGATCGCGAGGCGACGCGCGTCGTCGCCACGCTCGCCATGCGGCCCCATCCTGAGGGCCGGCCCGACGCCGCGCTGGAGCTCGACGGCGACGAACTCGAGCTCGTTACGGCCGCCCTCGACGGAGCGACGCTCGCCCCCAGCGCCTACAAGGCCTCGCCATCCGGTTTTGCGCTGCCCGACCCGCCGCGGCGGCCGTTCACGCTGCGCCTGGAGACGCGGCTCAATCCGGCCGCCAACACCAAGCTGATGGGCCTCTATCGGTCGGGTTCGGCCTATTGCACCCAGTGCGAAGCCGAAGGCTTCCGCCGCATCATCTATTTTCCCGACCGGCCCGACGTGCTTTCGACCTATCGGGTTCGGCTGGAGGCCGACAAGGCCGAGGCGCCGGTGCTGCTCGCCAACGGCAACCTCGAAAGCGCCGGCGAGGCGGAAGGCGGCCGTCACTGGGCGGTGTGGCGCGATCCGTTCAAGAAGCCCTGCTATCTCTTCGCCGTCGTCGCCGGCGATCTCGCCCACGTCGCCGACGCCTTCGTCACCGTCTCGGGGCGGCGCGTCGCGCTCGGCGTCTACGTCGAGCACGGTCGCGAGGAGCGCGCCGCCTATGCGATGGACGCGCTGAAGCGGGCGATGGCGTGGGACGAGCGCGCCTTCGGCCGCGAATACGACCTCGACTGCTTCAACATCGTCGCCGTCTCCGACTTCAATATGGGAGCGATGGAGAACAAGGGGCTCAACGTCTTCAACGATAAATACGTGCTCGCGTCGCCGCAGACCGCGACCGACGACGACTACGCCGGCATCGAAGGCGTCATCGCCCACGAGTACTTCCACAACTGGACCGGCAACCGCATCACCTGCCGCGACTGGTTCCAGCTCTGCCTGAAGGAAGGGCTGACTGTCTTTCGCGATCAGGAGTTCTCCGCCGACCAGCGCTCGGCGCCGGTCAAGCGCATCGCCGACGTGCGCGGGCTGCGCGCCGCGCAATTCGCCGAGGACGCGGGCCCGCTCGCCCATCCGGTGCGGCCGTCGGTCTATCACGAGATCAACAACTTCTACACCGCGACGGTCTATCAGAAAGGTGCCGAGCTCGTCCGCATGCTGCGTGCGCTGATCGGCGCCGAGGCGTTCCGCGCCGGCATGAATCTCTATTTCTCGCGTTGCGACGGCACGGCGGCGACGGTCGAGGATTTCCTCGCCTGTTTCGCCGAGGCCTCAGGCCGCGATCTGGCGAATTTCAAGCTCTGGTATTCGCAGGCCGGCACGCCGGTTGTGACCGTGCGGACGCAATGGGACGAGGGGCGGGGGACGTTCCGCGTCGATGTCGCGCAGTCGCTCGCGCCGACGCCCGGCCAGCCCGACAAGGCGCCGATGACGATGCCGATCGCGCTCGGCCTCGTCGATCCCGCTCACGGCGACGTCCCGCTCGCGTCGACGGAGGCTAGCGCGCGCGAGCTCGAAACGGGCGTGTTCGTTCTCGAGGGCGAGCGTCGTTCGATCGCCTTCGTCGGCCTCGAGCGTCGGCCGGCGCTGTCGTTCCTGCGCGGATTTTCCGCGCCGGTGCGGGTCGAAGACGATCTCGGCGAGGCCGACATGCTGACGCTGCTGGCGCGCGACAGCGACAGCTTCAACCGCTGGCAGGCGTTGCAAACATTGGCGACGCGGCTGCTGCTGCGCGCCGTGTCGGCGATCCGCGCCGGCGCGAAGCCGACGCCCGAACCCGGGTTCGTCGAGGCCTATGGCTCGGTCGCCGCCGACGCGCTCGCCGGCCGTATCGATTCCGCTTTCGCCGCGCAGGCGCTGACGCTGCCGAGCGAAGGCGACCTCGCGCGCGAGATGGCGCTCAACGTCGACCCCGACGCCATCCATCGCGCCCGCGAAAACCTGCGCGGAGCGCTCGGCCGCGCCCACGCCGAGGCGCTGGCGGCGCTGCACGCGACGGCGGCCGACGCGCCGCCGTTTTCCCCCGACGCGGAGAGCGCCGGCCGCCGCGCGCTGCGCAACGTCGCGCTGGCGATGGTTGTCGCCGGCAACGCGGTCGGCGGCGCCGAGCTCGCCTATCGCCAGATCGCCGAGGCCGACAACATGTCGGCGCGGCTCGGCGCGCTGACGGCGATCGCCGCCATCCCTGGCGCTCGGCGCGAGCACGCGCTGCAGGCTTTCGCCCGCCGCTTCGCCGCCGAGCCGCTGATCCTCGACAAATGGTTCGCGCTGCAGGCGCAGATCCCTGAGGCGGAAACGCTCGATCGCGTGCGCGAGCTGATGACGCACCACGCGTTTTCGCTGCGTAACCCCAATCGCGTGCGGGCGTTGATCGGCGGCTTCGCGGCCAACGCCACTCAGTTCAATCGCGCCGACGGCGCCGGATACGCGTTCCTCGCCGACATCGTGCTGGAGCTCGATCCCGCCAATCCGCAAGTGGCGGCGCGGTTGCTGACGGCGATGCGCTCGTGGCGGTCGCTCGAACCGCAGCGTCAGGCGCGGGCCGAGGCGGCGCTGCGCCGCATCCTCGCCCAGCCCGAGCTTTCCGCCGACCTGCGCGACATCGCCGGCCGCTCGCTCGGCTGAGTCGCCGGAGTCCGCAGGCGCTGAGCGGGAGTCCGGCGGCGGACGCCCTCGGGCAGGTCCGCGCCGGCTGTCTGAGTCGCGCCCGGATTCCGGCTGCAGATTTTTCGCGTCAACGATTCATTAAGGTCTGGACAAAGATTCTCACAGGGATTCTTATCTTAGTGATTCGGGTAGTGGCGGCGGGTTTTCCCGGTCTCATTGCGATACGTTTCGGGGGATGCGATGACGCGTGCGAGCGCGGCAATCGACGACTCGCGCCTGAGGCGCGGCCGAGCCGAGGGCGCCAAAGGGGCGCGCGGCGCGGGGTCATGGAGCCGGCTCGCCGCCTGGGCGCCGGCCCTGCCGCCGCTCTTCGCCGCGCTGCTGCTCGTCGCTCTGTTTGGACTGACCTTCCAGCATTTGCGCTCCGAGCGCGAACGCGCGCTCTCCGGGGGGGCGCGCGATCTCGACGTTTTCGCCACCGCGCTGGCGACGCGGCTCGACGAAGCGCTGGCGGCCTCGCCGGCCCCCGCGCCGGCCGAGGCGCTTCGCGCGGTCCTCGCCGCCAATCCCGATCTCAAGCCTTCGCGATCGCTGCTCGCCGACGGCGGCGGCATGGTGATCGCCGCCGATCCGCCGCTTGCGGCTGGCGCGGCGCTCGAATCCGTGCTCGGCGCCGCCGAACCGCTGACCATTCTCGCCGACAAAGCGGGGGCGCTCAGGGTGCAGGGCGTCAACGGCGACGATGCATTCGCCGCCGTGCGCAATCTGCGCGCGACGCCCGGCCAGATCGCATTCGTCGCGCCAATCGGCGAACTGCTGCGGCCGTGGCGACGTTCGGCGCTGATCATGATCCTGCTGCTCGGCGCCGCCTCGTTCGCCCTGATCGGCTCGACCAGCGCCTTCGCGCTGCAGGCGCAGCGGGCGCAGGCGCGCGCCCGCGCCGAGGCGACGATGCGCGGCCATGTCGATCTCGCCCTCAATCGCGGTCGATGCGGCCTGTGGAATTGGGACCTCGCGCAAGGGCGCGTCGTCTGGTCGAAATCGATGTTCGAGATGCTGGGCTTGCCGCCGCGCCCGGGCCAACTGTCGCTCGCCGAATTGCAGGCGATGAGCCATCCCGACGACGAGCCGCTGGCGGCGATCGCCGCCCGCGCGCGGGAGGCGAACCCGTCGTCGGTCGATTTCGAGCTGCGCATGCGCAATTGCGACGGCGAATGGATTTGGCTGCGCAAGCGGGCCGAGCTAGTCGTCGACGAGACGACCGGCGGGCGGCGGCTCGTCGGCATCGCCGTCGACGTCACCGACCAGAAGCGCGAGGCCGAACGGTCGGCGACCGCCGACCAGCGGTTGCGCGAGGCGATCGAAGCGATCTCGGAAGCGTTCGTCCTGTGGGACTCGTCGAACCGCTTGGTGCTGTGCAACTCGAAGTACCAGCGGCTGCACAACCTGCCGCCGGAAGCGGCGAAAGTCGGCGCGCCTTACGCTGAACTGGCCTCCCTCGGCGCGCCGCCGCTGGTCGACCGCGAGACCGACGTCGAACCCGGCGGCGAGGCGCTTGGCGCGGGCGACGCACGCACCTACGAAGCGCGCCTCTCCGATGGCCGCTGGCTGCAGGTCAACGAGCGGCGCACCCGCGACGGCGGCTATGTGTCGGTCGGCACCGACATCACCGATCTCAAGGAGCACGAGCAGCAACTGCTCAAGTCCGAACAACTGCTGCTTGCCACCGTCGCTCAGCTCCGGCAGTCGCGGCGGTCTCTGGAAGCGCAGGCGCAGCAGCTCGCCGATCTCGCCGAGCGCTATCATGAGCAGAAGGCGCAGGCCGAGATGGCCAACCGCGCCAAGGCGGAGTTCCTCGCCAACATGAGCCACGAGCTGCGCACGCCGCTCAACGCCATCATCGGCTTCTCGCAATTGATGGAAGGCGAGACCTTCGGCCCGCTGGGCTCGGAAAAGTACCGCGACTACTGCGCCCATATTCTCGCCAGCGGCCAATACCTGCTCAACGTCATCAGCGACGTGCTCGACATGTCGCGGCTCGAGTCGGGCCACATTCGCTTGCGCCCGGAAACGTTCAAGGTCGAGCGGGCGATCAGCAAGGCGGTGCTCGAGGTCGCGGCGACGGCGCGCGACAAGCACGTGGCGATCGAGGTCGAGGCCGACGGCGCCGACACGATCGAGGCCGACCCCGCCGCAGTCGAGCGCATCCTGGTCACGTTGTTGCGCAACGCGGTCAAATTCTCGCCCGAGGGCGGCGTCGTCACGGTCGGCGCCCAGGCCGTCACCGACCAGATGTATTTCTATGTCGAAGACGCCGGCTCAGGCATCGGCCCGGAAGACATCTCGCGTCTCGGCCGGCCGTTCGAGCAGGCGGACACGACGATGGCCAACGGCATGAAAGGCTCCGGTCTCGGCTTGGCGATCGCCAATTCGCTGATCGAGCTGCACGGCGGCCTGCTGCGCATCACCTCCAAGCCGGGCGAGGGCACCGCCGTGCTCGTCAGCCTGCCGCGCTCGCCGCGCAGCCCGCGCTCGCTGGCATTGGCGGCGGTGGCGTAAGCGCGCCGCGCCGCCGCCGGTTCAGCTCAGCCGGTCGCGCACGATTCTGCTCAGCTCGATGTAGTCGGTCTTGCCCGACCCGAGCAGCGGCATCGTCTCCAGCACCAGCACCACCGCCGGCGCCATGTATTCGGCCGCGCCCTTGGCCTTCATCAACGCCTGGACTTCGGCGCGGGTCGCGCCGAGTTTGGTCGTCGCCATGACGATCCGCTCGCCCTTCCTGTGGTCGGGCGCGGCGACGACCGCCGGCGGATTGTCGGGCCACAGATCGAGGGCCATGTCTTCGACGCCGGCCAACGACACCATCTCTCCGGCGATGTTGGCGAAGCGCTTGGCGCGGCCGCGGATCCAGACGAAGCCGTCGCGGTCGATGACGACGATGTCGCCGGTGTCGTGCCAGCCGAGCGGCGGCGGCTCGATCTCGCCGGGATTGTCGGCGCGCTGGTAGCCGGCCATGATGTTGGGGCCGCGCACCAGCAGCCGGCCGCCTTCCTCGATGCCGGCGACGTGTTCGATGCGGCTTTCGATCCCCGGCAGCAGGCGGCCGACCGAGCCGTTGCGGTTGAACATCGGCGTGTTGACCGCCAGCACCGGCGATCCCTCGGTGACGCCGTAGCCTTCGTACAGCTTGAGGCCGAACCGTTCCAGATAGACGCGTCGGGTGGCGGCGCGAATCGATTCCGCGCCGCCAACGACGTAGCGCAGGGTGCGGAAGTGGTAGGCGTCGGCGTTGCGGCCATAGCCGGCGAGGAACGTATCGGTGCCGAACAGCGCGGTGGCGTTGATGCGGTAGACCAGCTCGGGAATCTGCCGGTAGTGCAGCGGCGTCGGATAGAGATAGACCTTCATTCCGGTCATCAGGCCGAGCACCAGGCCGCCGGTGAGGCCGAAGGCGTGGAAGATCGGCAGCGGGTTGAAGGCGATGTCGGCCGCGGTGAAATCGTAGCGGGCGAAGATCTGGCAGATGTTGGCGAGGATGTTGGCGTTGGTCAACACGACGCCCTTCGGCACGCCCTCCGAACCCGAAGTGAACAGCACCGCCGCGGGGTCGTCGGGCTGGCGCGGATAAAGCGCGCGACCGCGATCGAGGATGGCGCGCAGCTTGTCGGTCGTTCCAGCCTGGTCGCGGAGATCCTCCAGCCAAACGAAGCGCGCTTCGCTTTCCAGTTGCCGCACGAGCTCTTCGAGCTTGCCTTTCTCGACGAAGCTGCGCGAGCACAGCACGATGCGGATGCGTGCGGTGCGGCAGGCGGCGATGAGGTTGAAGGCGCCGGCGGTGAAGTTCAGCATCCCGGCGACGCGGCCCGAAGCCTGGATCGCCATGAAGGCGACGGCGGCGGCGTTGGCATTGGGCAGCATCAGACCGACGGTCTCGCCCGGCGCGCTGCGTTCGGCGATCTTGCGCGCCAGCAGCGCCACGCCAATGCGGAAACGGCTCTGGGTCAGGGTTCCAGAGATCGGGTCCTCGAGGATCACATGTCGGCCGTGGCGCTCGCGGGCGCCGTCCTCGAACGCCTGGAGCAGGGTGCGGCGATAGTTGGCGGCGACGTACACCGATTCGGACATCATGTCGTAGAACGCCGCGCCCGCCGCTAGGCGCCGCGCCCGTCCGGTGAGCTCCGGATCGACGGTGAGCCGCCGCGCCGGCAGGAAGGTCACCTTCGTCTTGGGAAACCAACTGCGGCGGACATGCGCCGTGGGCAGGCGCGACAGCGGCGAGCGGTCGGGGCCTTCGATCCTGACCGCCGTGATCGATGCGCCGCTCTTGTCGGCGATCATCGCCGCGCCGACGAAGACCTTGGTCAACGAACCCGTGACGGCGCTGCGACCCTCGGGAAACAGCACCAGCCGCCGACCTTCAAGCGCCCTGGTCACCAGCTCGCGCGCCGCAATCGGTTTGGCCGGGTCGAGCAGGCGCGCGTCGCACAGTTTCAAGAACTGGCGGATCCACCAGCGCCGCGCCAGCGCCGCGTCGACGACCAGCAGCGGTCGGCCGTCCAGCAGCGACAGGATGATCGGGCCGTCGAGCAGCGAGATGTGATTGACGGCGACGATGTTGCGCGACCCGGCGGGGGGAAGGGCGTCGATGCCGACGACTTCGAGCCGCAGGAATATCCGCCACAGCGTGCGTAGCGTAAAAACCAGGAAGTCGGCCGGCAGGCGGCGGAAGAGATAGATCGCGGCGGCGAAATTGGCGACGCCGAGCAGGACCATCGCCCCCGACTCGCTGAGCCCGGCCAGCTTGAGCAGCAGGGTCGTGACCAGCGACCCGACGACCATGTAGATCGAGTTGAGCGTATTGACCGCGCCAATGACGCGCGCGCGCCGGTCCTCGCCCGCCCAGCTCTGCACGGCGGCGAAGATCGGCACCACGAACAGGCCGGCGGCGCAGGAATAGGCGAGCACGTCGAAGACGATCCGCCGTCCGGAGGCGTCGCCGAAGAACTGGACGAGGCCGATCGTCTCGCTGGTCGGCGCGAGCGCCGAAGTCACGGCGCCGAGATCGATGGCGAAGACGCCCATGATGATGAGCAGGAAGGGCGCCGGCGCGAGCTCGATGCGGCCGTGCGACAGAAGCGCGGCGAGCAGCGAGCCGATGGCGACGCCGACGGCGAAGACCAGCGTGATCGCCGTCTCGACTTCGACGCCGCCGCCGATGCGCGATTTGATGATGACCGGGACCAACGACAGGGTGATCGCGCCGACCATCCAGAACCAGCTCACCGCCGCCGCGCCGACCCATTGGCGATCGTCGGCCCTGAGCTCGCGCAGGATATTCTTCGTCGCCGTCCAGGGGTTGTAGTCGACGACCAGACCGGGCGCGCCGATCCCGGTGGCGGGGATGAACAGCGAGGATGCGTAGCAGGCGGAGGCGACGACGACGAGCTGGGCGACGACGCTCCAGGCCGATCGCCCCTCGGCGGCCGCCCAGCCGCCGATCACCAGGCCGCAGAGAATGGCGGCGAAGGTCGCCGCTTCCACCAGCGCGTTGGCCGGGATCAGCTCCTCGGCCTTCAGATGGTCGGGCAGAATGCCGTACTTGATCGGCCCGAACAGCGCCGAGACGCAGCCGAGGCCGAACAGCGCCAGATAAAGCAGCTCGAGCGACGAGAACCAGAAGCCGGCCGCGGCGACGAGCTGGACGAAGATCTCGACGAGCTTCAGCCGCTGCGCCACCGCCGCCTTGTCGTGGGCGTCGGCGAATTCGCCGCCGATCGGCGACAGCGGGATCGACGGCAGAATGAAGACCGCCACCGCCAGCGTCACCTTGACGCCGGCGTCCTCCGCGCCGAAGCGGAACAGGATCAGCATCGCCAGCAGCTGGCGAACGAAATTGTCGTTGAAGGCGGAAAAAAACTGGCACCAGAACAGCGGCGCGAAGCGCCGGGTGCGCATCAACTGGCTGAACATACGGGCCGACGCCGGTCGGAGGTCACATCGGCCAAATGGGAAACTAAACCCCCGTCGGCGTCAAGCGAATGCCCCGGCGGCGCGCCGCCGCAGTCAGTCGGCCATGTAGCGAATGCCGATGCGGATGTCCTGCGACACGTTGGGAAGCTTGACCGACGCTCCGGTCTGGGGAGTGACCAGCAGCGTGCTCGTCCCGGCGTTGAGATAGCGATAGCCGACGTCGAGCGTCGCGCTGGGCGAGATCTGGAAGCCCAGGCCGGCCATCAGCGCCCACGCCATGGTGTAGTGGGTCACGCTGATCGAGCGGTTCCAGTTCTGGTTGGTGAAGCTGATGTTGGGCTGGGTGATGGTTCCGCCCGTCGGGCTCTGCCACACTTGCGGAACCGTGCCGGGCCCCGACGGAGCGGTCAGGTCGGCGGAATAGGGGTTCCCTGTCGCGTTGACGGTGTAGCCGACGCTGCCGGAGATCATGTCGGCGTTGAGGCCGAGGCCGCCGCCGACATAAGGCGTGACACCCCAGTAATTGCCGAGATCGAGATAAGCGGCGGCGAGCGCCGTCGAGTCGCGCCGCGTGAGGTCGAGGGCGCCGGTGCAGACGCTGGTGTCGGCCCCGGTCTGATCGTAGACGTAGCCGGTGGGCGTCGGGTTGCCGATCGGCGCCGTCGTCAGTGCAGTCGGGCAGAGGACGCTGTTCATGTTCTTGCCGCCGGCGGCGGTGCGGTACTCGTAGGTGCCTTCGAAGCGCAGCCAGTTGTTGTAACGGTAGCCGACGCCGATGTCGGCCGAGAAATCGTCGTGCGGTCGCGATGAGCCAATCGCGCTGGAGAAGGGTAGGAAGCCCGCTCCGGTCGGCATCGAAATGGCCGCCATCGAAAAGCTCGGCGCCTGGTCGACGCTCAAGCCGATGTCGCCGCGCAAGTACCAGTTGGAGCCGACCTCGGTGACCGGGCTCTGGCCGTCCGGGAACGTCATCGACGGCGGGGCCGTGCCGAACAGGTCCGCGCCGAGCGTCGGCGACGACGCCATCGCGAGGCCGGCGAGTGCGGCGGCGATAGAGGTCTTCATCGGTTCTTTCCCCGTACGGCGGCGCGGCGAGTCGCGGTCGCCCATGGGGAAACTTGGCCGACAGTCCTTAATTTCGGATTAACCCTAACGCAGCGTTTAACGCCGCCGCCCCACGCGCCGCCCCGGCGGCGATCAGCGCCCCGCCGCTTCGTCGCGGGCGATGCTTTCGTGGTTGCGCAAGGTCAGCGGTCCGAGCCCGTGCTTGGCGCGGAGCGCCGCGAGATTGTCGGCGCGAAGGCGCGAACGACCGTCGCCGGAGGTTGCGCGGCGGTGGGCGTAAATCGCGATGGCTTGTGGCCCGAGATCGTGGAAGGCGACGCCGGCGGCGTGCAGGCGCAGATACCAGTCCCAGTCCCAATAGATCGGCAAGGTCTCGTCGAAGGGGCCGAGGCGACCGCTCAGCGCGCGTGAAAAGGCGAAGCCGGAAACGAGGATCTTGTTGTCGGCGCGGATCGCCTTGGGGTTGGTCGAGGCCGCGAACGGGATGGTTTCGACGACGCCGATGTCGTCATCGACGACGACGACATCGCCCGAGGCGAACGTCGCGGCCTGTCGTCCGTCGATCGCCGCGCGCACAGCCGAGAGATAGGCCTTCGAGCCCCAGCGGTCGTCGTCGTCGAGAAAGGCGACGATCTCGCCCCGCGCCAGCGATACGCCGAGATTGCGCGCCCGAACCTGGCCGGCCTTGGAATTGTCGGCGCAACGGACCGAACGCTCTGCGGCGAACCACTCGGCGATGAACTCGGCCGCGCCGACGCCGTCGTCGACGACGACGATTTCGTAGTCGTGGAAATCCTGGCGCAGGACCGAGGCGATCGCCTCGGCGAGCATGGAATGGCGGTTCTTGGTCGGAATGACGACTGAAATCGTCGGCGTTCGGTCCGGCATGGAATCCCTCCCGTCTTCGTCGGCGCGGTCGCCATGACCTGCGTCGAAGATAACGGCTTTACGGCGGCTGTGAAGGGCTCGACGAGAGGAAGTTCAGCCGGCGCGCCAGTCGGCGGCGCCGAGTTCGCGATAGTGTTTGGCGACGCGGTCGTGCCAGAGCCGGCGCGCTTGCAGATGCTCGACGCCCGGGGTTCGACCGGGCAGATCGAGCGCCTCGACCAGATTTTCGATCTCGCGCCGCGCTGCGGCCTGCGAGCTGTTGACGCCGGCTCCGGCGTCCTCGATCGGATCGAGCGCGGTGAGCCCGATCGGAAACAGCTCGCGGAAGATGACGCGATCGTGCAGGCCGTCGGCGACGCGGAACCTCAGCTCGCTCGCCAGGCGCGAAACGCTGAGGGCGACTTGGCGCGCGTTGTTGCTGGCGATCGTCGCCATGCGGTTGCGCACCATGACCCAGTCGATGATTCCGTTGTCGACGATCCGCCGTTTGCGCCGCGCCTCCATCACCAGGTCGGCGTACTGGGCGACCGCGCCGCGCCGCGAGCGGTCGTGGTGGACGCGCGAGAAGACGTCGACGTCGATGAAGCTGTCGTTGAGCGGCGAGACCAGCGTGTCGGCCAGCGAATGGGCGAGCCGCATCAGATAGGAATCGTTGGCCGGCGTGTCGATGACGACGAACTCGTAGTCGTGCTCGACGGCGCCGATCGCTTCGGCGAACAGCGCGAATTCCTGGGCCTCGTTGGCGCGCACGTCGTTGGTCTCGCCGCGCGCCATCGCGCAATGGCGCGGCAGCTCGATCGGCCGCGAGGCGTGGCTCGACCACGAACGGCGGTTCTCGAAGAAGCGGGTCAGCGTCTGCTGGCGGGTGTCGAGGTCGATACAGGCGACCTTATAGCCGGCCTTCAGCAGCGCCACCGCGAGATGGATCGAGATCGTCGATTTGCCCGCGCCGCCCTTCTCGTTGCCGACCACGATGACGTGCGCGCTGCGAAGGTCCGGGGCGTCGTCGTCAAAATCCATGGCGGCGAATCAAGCAGCCTCATTGTCTTGTGAACATAAACGCTTTGCGCGCCGGCGCAATCGCCGCGCGGCGCGTCTCGCCGCTTTAGCGCGCCGGTTCGGCGTGTCCGACGATGCGGATGACTTCGGGAAAGCGGTCGCGCAGCGCGCGCTCCAGCGCGTCGACTTGGTCGTGGGTCGCCGCGACGGTGAGATTGGCGTCGGCGCGGCAATGGAAGATGACGTAATGGCCCGCGGGACCAACGCGCACCCGCACGTCGTGGATCTCGCTCAGGGCGCCGCCGTCCGCCGCCGCTTGCGTCAGCGCCGCCGCGATCCGCTCGACCAGGGCGGGTTCGGCCGGCTCGCCCCCGAGTTCGCGGATCTCCATCGGCTCGATATGGGTCTCGACCTCGATCTCCGCGCCGAGATCGGCCGCGATCGCCGCTTCGAGCTGGCTGGCGATTTCGTGGGCGTCGGCAAGCCGCATCCCGCCGTCGACTTCGAGGTCGAGCGTGACGCTCTTGCGCCCGCCGACGTTCTGAACGCCGAGGTGGTGAACAAACAGGCGCCGGCGGCTGGCGATGAGCAGAATGCGCTCGAGCAGGGTCTCGTCGTCGAGCGCCACCGGATTGGCGGTGAGCGTCACCTCGACATTCGGCAGGTGGGCGTGAATCGCCGCCTCGACGTCGGCCTTGAGCGCCGCCACGCGCTCGAGCGGCAGGGTGCGCGAGACATGCAGGCCGAGTTCGCCGACCACTTTGGCGCCGGCGCGCCGCAGGCGGATGTAGTCGGTTCCGGCGACGCCCGGCACCTGTTCGACCGCGCGCCGCAGCGGCTCCGCCAAACCCTTCGGCGCCGTGTCGACCAGCGCGTCGACGGTGCGGCGGCCGAGCCGGAAGCCGGCGACGCCGATGAACAGCGCGACGCCGGCCGCCGCCAGCGCGTCGGCGTGCGACAGGCCGGCGCGGGTCGCCGCGAGGCCGACCAGCACCAGGGTCGAGGCGACCAGATCGCTGGAGAAGTGCAGCGCATCGGCGGCGAGCGCGTCGCTGCCGGTGCGGGCGGCGACGACCGTCAAGGTGCGCCAGCGGACGATGTCGATGACGATCGAAATGACGATCGCGCCGAAAGCGAAGACGTTGGCGTCGACGATCTCCGCTTCGCCGCTGATCCGGCGCAGGGCCGCGAAAGCGACCGCCGCGGCGAGCACGAACAGGAAACCGGTTTGGAAGAGCGCCACCACCGCCTCGATCTTGGCGTGGCCGAAATGGTGGTCTTCGTCGGCCGGCTTGTCGGCTTCGCGCACCGCGTAATAGGTCAGGCCGCTGGCGGCGACGTCGAGGCCGTTGTGCGCCGCCTCGGAGAGCAGGGCGAGCGAGCCGGCCGTCATCCCCGCGGCGAATTTCACCAGCGTCATCAGGACGCTCGCCGCGACCGAGGCGAGCGCCGTGCGGCGCTTCAGGCGCGCGTTGGCGGTGATTTGGCCAGCGGCGGGCATGGCGGTGGTGTATGACTTCCCCTGGCGCGCGCCGGCGGCGCGCGCAGCTTTATGACCTGTCCGCTCCAGCGAGGCAAACTCGAAGGGAACCGACCATGGAATATCTCCACACCATGATCCGCGTCGCCGATCTCGACTCCTCGCTGGCGTTTTTCGTCGGCGCGATGGGCTTGGTCGAGGTGCGGCGGGTGCGCAACGAACAGGGGCGTTTCACCCTCGTCTTCCTCGCCGCGCCCGACGACGTCGAACGGGCGGCGAAAAGTCAGGCGCCGCTGGTCGAACTCACCCACAACTGGGACCCGGAGGTCTACACTGGCGGGCGCAATTTCGGCCATCTCGCCTATCGGGTCGACGACATCTACGCCTTCTGCGAACGGATGATGAAAGCGGGCGTGACGATCAACCGCCCGCCGCGCGACGGCCACATGGCCTTCATCCGCTCGCCCGACGCCGTCTCGATCGAGATTTTGCAGAAGGGCCAGGCGCTGTCGCCGGCTGAGCCGTGGGCGTCGATGCCCAATGTCGGCGTCTGGTGAGCGGGGCGGTCAGAGGATCGCCGCGTTGACCATGTTGCGGAACACTTGACGGAAATAGAGATAATGGTCGGGCGTGTGCGTCATCACGATCGCGAACAGGGCGTCGCGCGGCGAGACCCAGAACGCCGTTTCGGCTATGCCGCCCCAGGAGAATTCGCCGATCGAGCCGATCGTCGGCGCGACCCCGACTTCGGCGCGCACCGCGACGCCGAGCCCGTAGCCGTGGCCGGGCGGGAGAAATGGGCTGCGTCGGTCGACCTCCGGACCGAGATGGTTGCTGGCCATGTAGGCGAGCGTGCGGGGCCCGAGCACGCGCGCGCCGTCGAGCGCGCCGCCGCCGGCGACCATGGCGAGAAAACGCGCGTAGTCGCCGATCGTCGACACCAGCCCGGTCCCGGCCATTTCGAACGGCGGCGGCGCGCTCCGGTCGATCAGGTCGACGCCAGCCGACACGAGCGCATCGTAGGAGAACGGTTCAGCGAGCCGGTCGCGTTTGGCGGGCGGCGTGTAGAAGGCGGTGTCGACCATGCCGAGCGGACGCAACACGCGCTCGGCGACGAACGCGCCGAGGCTCTTGCCCGACACGACCTCCAGCACATGGCCGAGCACGTCGGTCGACAGGCCGTATTCCCACGCTTCGCCCGGCTGGCGCAGCAGCGGCAGCTTGGCGAGCCGGTCGATCTGCTCGGCCGTCGGCTTCGACAGGTTGACGATGTCGGCCGCGGCGACGAGCCGGTGCACCGCCGAGCCGCCGGCGAAACCGTAGGTCAGCCCGGAGGTGTGGCGCATCAGGTCGTGGATCGTGATCGGCCGCTTGGCGGGGACAAGCTCGAGCGCGCCGTCGCGTTCGACGCCGACCTTCATCGCGGCGAAGGCGGGGAGGTATTTGGCGACGGGATCGGAAAGCAGCAGCCGTCCGTCCTCGACCAGGGTCATCGCCGCGACGCAGACGATCGGCTTGGTCATCGAATAGATGCGGAAGATCGCGTCTTCCGGCATCGGCGGGCCGCCGGGCTTCACGGCGCCGAACCGCTCGGCATAGGCGATGCGGCCGTGGCGCGCGACCAGCGTCGAGACGCCGGCGGCGCGGCCGGCGGCGATCTCGCGCCCCATCGCTTCGCTGAGCCGCGCCAGGGCGGGGCGCGACAGGCCGACCTCTTCCGGCTCGGCGGTCGGCAGGCCAAACTGGGTCTTCGGCGGCGTAGGCAAAACGGCGCTCCCGGCGGATCGATCAATCGGGCGAGCATCGTCTGTCGACGCCGCGTCGGCAAGGCGCCGCCGTCACAGCGACACGGCCGGGCGGACGGCTTCGTGAGGGGGCGGCGTTGAGCGGGAGTTCCGATCTGTTCGCGCCGCTCGGACCGCCGCCGCCGCTGCCGGAGCGGCTGCGGCCTAAGACGCTCGACGAAGTCGCGGGGCAGGAGCACCTGACCGGGCCGGAGGGCGCGCTGACGCGCATGCTCGCCGCGCCGAGCCTCGGCTCGATGATCTTCTGGGGCCCGCCGGGCTCCGGCAAGACCACCGTCGCGCGGCTGATCGGCAAGCAGGCGCAAGCGGAATTCGTCCAGGTCTCGGCGATCCACTCCGGCGTCGCCGAGCTGAAGAAGATCTTCGAGACGGCGCGCGCGCGCCGCGCCGACGGCCGCGCGACGCTGCTGTTTGTCGACGAGATCCACCGCTTCAATCGCGCCCAGCAGGATTCGTTTCTGCCCGTCATGGAGGACGGCTCGATCACGCTGATCGGCGCGACGACCGAGAACCCGTCGTTCGAGCTCAACGCCGCGCTGCTGTCGCGCGCGCGGGTGCTGGTGTTCAAGTCGCTCGACGCGGTGGCGCTCGAGCGACTGATCGCCCGCGCCGAGAGCGGCGTCGGCAAGCCGCTGCCGCTCGACGAGGCTGCGCGCGCGACGCTGATCCAGATGGCCGACGGCGACGGCCGCGCCGCGCTGACGCTGGCCGAAGAAGTCTGGCGCGCCGCGCGCGACGGCGAGCGCTTCGATCCGGCCGGCCTGGTCGCGGTGGTGCAGCGGCGCGCGCCGATCTACGACAAGGCGCAGGAGGGCCACTACAACCTCATCTCGGCGCTGCACAAGAGCGTGCGCGGCTCCGACCCCGACGCGGCGCTCTATTATCTCGCGCGCATGCTCGACGCCGGCGAGGACCCTTTGTTCCTCGCCCGCCGCATCGTGCGGATGGCGAGCGAGGACGTCGGCCTCGCCGATCCGCAGGCGCTGGTCGTCGCCAACGCCGCCAAGGACGCCTACGATTTTCTCGGCAGCCCGGAGGGCGAGCTGGCGATCGCTCAAGCCGTCGTCTATGTCGCGACCGCGCCGAAATCGAACGCGCTCTACACCGCCTTCGCCGCCGCGACCGCGCTCGCCAAATCGACCGGCTCGCCGCCGCCGCCGAAGGTGATCCTCAACGCGCCGACCAAGCTGATGCGCGAAGAAGGCTACGGCGACGGCTACCGCTACGACCACGATCAGCCCGACGCCTTCTCCGGCCAGGACTACTGGCCCGAAGCGATCGGCCGCCGCGCCCTCTACGAGCCAGTCGAACGCGGCTTCGAACGCGAGATCAGGAAGCGACTGGAGTGGTGGGAAAAGCTGCGGCGGGAGCGGCGCGGCGAGTAGGGCGCGGCGTCAAGGGCGGCGTCAAGTTTGCCGGGCGGAATGTCAAGAAATGTCAAGTTTTGTCAAGGGTTGTCAAGCGAAAGCTTGACAGTCGGTTCAATGATATCAACGACTTGCGCGGCGGCGAGTGGACATTTGACGCGGCGGGCGGCCGCGTCAAGGAAGGGGGGCGGGAGCAGGGGGCGAGTAGGGCGGCGGGCGGTGGAGGCCATAAAAGAGATACTAGCACAGATTCCGTTTTTCAGAAACACGAATCTGGCGGCTGCGTTCTTTGAAGCACCCGCGCGCCATCGCCGTGCTCGCCGTCAAGGTCGAGCCGCTTCGCGGTCGCTGACGCGAACCTTGACCGCTCCGCTCGGCGCTGGCGTTTGGTTTCCATGATCGTTGCTGAGCGAACCGGCCGTGCGGCCGGCTTCGCGGAGCAACGATCATGGATGAACTTCGCCGCATCGGAACGGCGCAGTCACCGCGCAGCGGGCGAAGCGCAGCGTAGCAGCCGCGTGAGCGGCTTGACGGCGACGGGTCGATGTGGCCGCGGGGCGTTTGATAGGCGCGCGAACGGGATAATGCCCGCAAAACAGCGGTCGGGGGGAAGTTGCACTCGATAAGGGTCAGTGCAGAAAGGTGGCAAACGGCTCAAGCCAAGAAAACATTTGCGGATAGTGCTGCACAAGCCAGGCTGCGAGCGTCGGCCCTTGTGATTGAAGGACAGCGCCGCCGATCGTCGCGCGCACCGACCATTTCGCCAATTTCACAATTGCCGGTCCGACCTTGTCGCCGAGCTGAGCCGAGGACTTAAGCAAGCTCTGGTCGGCGTGTCTGCCAAACTGCGTCGCATAAGACCCAAGTTTCTTGCCTGCAAACTCCGCCCCGTTCGCTGTGTGCAGCTTCGCCGCCAGTGCGAGTTCGGCGACGAGTTTGAACGTGTTGTTCACGCTTTCGAGCACGTCGCGCGCCAACAACTCCATGCCGAGTTCGATCGGATCAGCGCGCGCTTCGTGACGCTGCGCCGCGAGGTCAAGCGGCGCGGAAATACGATCGAGCGCATCGGGAAGGACCGGATTGACGATGTCCAGGTTTTCCGGCGCCCGCAGGACTGCGGAAAGGGTCTGCGCGGCTTGCGAGATGTCGCGCGCGTCTTGCGCCGAGATTTTCGCGATCGGGAGCTCGCGCGTAAAATCTAGCCATCTAGGAAAACGGCGCAACGTGCGTTCGAAGGCGCATGTCATCGCCATGTAGCGGGCGGCGACGAGTTCGGGCCACGAGTCGGCGACAGTCTTGCTGTAGGCGCTGAGTTCGTCGTAGTCGTGCCCGAGACGGAAGAGGTCAGTTTGGTTCGGACGCTTCTTCGGAACGCCCTTGGCGATCTCTTGCAGACGCGCGACGAATCGTCTGTCGATATTGGTTTGTTCCGCTGCGTCCTCTGCCAGCTCCCCGAGCGTTTGCGCCAGCGCTTTCAATGCGGCGGAAATCGTCGGCCCCGGCATGTCCGCTTCGGCGGTCTTCTTGGCTAAGGTGAGGCGCGACCCTTTGAAAATTGGTTCGACCGCGGCGGGCTTCTGGCGCGGGATCTCCGGCTGCTTCGAGGGCGGAAGGTCGACGGATGGCTTTTGCGATTGCAGATCGATCAGTCGCCTGATCTCCGCGTTCGCCACCCGCGCCGGCGCCGAATCGACGACGTTCCGAATGAATTCAACGTATGCGAGCTCGACCTCTCGTGCATGCACGCGGCCGTCGAGACGCGTTTCGTACCAATCGATCCAGACCTCCCAGCCTTCGTTCGCGGCGGTGAGGCTTTTCTTCAGCGCGTTCCACCGTTCCTGAAGGAACGCGGGTGGATTGCGACCGACCCAAAGCGCAAGCTCGGTAAATCGACGTGGGCTGATGTCCACAGCGACGTCACGATCGTCGGCTGAGTTCGCAAGGTCGGCGGCCACTTGAGCGGCGCGGTCCGACGCAATTCCGATTGCGTGTTGGGCCTCGATCCGCGCGCTAGTTGCTTGGGCCGCCGCCGCCCCCCGGGTCTCGCTGCCGGCTGAGAACGCCGCGCCGGCGGCGCTCTTCGCAAGATGTCGTTCAAGCTCTGATCTCCAGCCGCTTACGCCAACCTGGCGCCCCGCAGCGACGCACCATTGTCGATTGACGGCATCCGGATATCGAACTCTCGACCATGCAATCGCGAGTGCACGAAACGCCGCGAGGACATGTAGAGATTTGGTTCTCCCCTTCACCGTAACTACGTCCTGCAGGCGGGTCACTCCGTTCAGCCGAGACTCGTGTATTACGAGCAGGGGCAGAGCGCGGAGCGCCGCGCGGGTGGCGAGGATCGGCGCGAAGGCCGCTTTGTCCTGGTCGCGATCGTCAGCAGTGGCAATGCTTGCGCGTGGATCATCGACAACCAGCTCGCCTCTTTCGTGCTCGTCGATCAGCCGCTTGATCTCGGCGTTCACCGCTGCCGGGCCCTGTTTCCAGATTTCGTCTGCGATCGTCGCGCGGGCGACTTCGAGCGCTTCGATTGGCGGATGGGCGGCGTCTCCAGCGAGGCGCCCTTCATACCAATCGGTCCAAACTTCCCAACCCCGGTCCGCGGCGAGGAGGGCGGATTTCAATGTCTGCCAATTTTCGGTCGCCCAGACCGGCGCACCAATCGGCCAAAGCAGCATTCCGGCAAGTTCCGCCCCCGAGCGACCAGAGTCGACCTGCACACTGTCCGCGGCGAGGGCGTCCGCGGTGGCGTTGATTGCCATATGGGCCACCGTAGCGGCGGCTTTGTCAGTGGCGGAGATGGCGATAGCGATGGCGTCGGCAGCGATGTCGACGGCGAGGTAGTCATCAGTGTTGGCGATCGCACCGGCGGCGCGGGCGTCGGCGTACGCCGCGTCATTGGCGGCGGCGTCGACCGCGCGAGCGCCGGCAGCGGCGAACGCGGCTGCGGCGGCGTAGGCGCGCAGCTCGTTGCTGTGGGCCGGATACCTGGCCCCGACCCACGCGGTTCCCGTAGCGCGCAAACACGGTAAGACTCGGGCCGAGAGGATTTCATCGGGCCTGAGCAACCGAAATCTCAGTTCTCGGCCGAGCAGCGGCAGGACGCGCAGCGCCGCGCGCGCCGCCAACGCGACCGCGACCTCGCGCCGCCGCTCCGCCGGCTCGATCGCGTCGAGCCAGCGCTTGACCTCATCGCGATCCGAGAAATCCACCATCGCCGCCCCGCGCCCAAGGCGCTTGCTTCAATGGCCAGACTGGCAGCGGCATTCCCTCTGAGCAAGGGCCACGGCGTGACGCCTTCAAGTCGGATCGTCTCCGGCGTCATTGCGACCCCCGGATCAAAGTCCGGGGGGAAGATTCCATGGGAGGTGGATAGCGGCCGATTCTGTCGCCAGACTGAGGCTGTGAACCCACTCACTCTGGAGGCATCGATGTCAATTGACGCTCGCGAAGAAACCGCCGCTATCCGCACGCA
>Ga0182030_10001613_pt1 | contig 46781 bp, 31 predicted proteins | sample 812S3MmetaG_FD_121299 | JGI IMG/M metagenome (GOLD analysis project Ga0182030, IMG submission 121299) | Permafrost microbial communities from Stordalen Mire, Sweden - 812S3M metaG (Illumina Assembly) | ecosystem: Environmental > Terrestrial > Soil > Wetlands > Permafrost | place: Sweden...
GGCATGCAGCGGCATCCGCTCGCTGATGAGCCTGTTCACGCTCTCGGTCTTTTATGGATACTTTCTGGAGACCCGCCTGGTGCGGCGGACGGTTCTGGCGCTGGCCAGCATTCCCATTACGATTGCGGCCAACGCCGTGCGCATTCTAGGCACCGGGTTGTGCGTTCAATACTGGGATCCGGACAAGGCCCTGGGCTTCTTCCACGAGTTTTCCGGCTGGGTCATGTTCCTGGTATCGCTGGGATGCCTGTTTCTGGTGCATCGCCTCATGCGGCTGCTTCCCGGCAGAGGGAGCAAGGCATGATGAAGAGTCCCCGCTTCTGGATCATCGCGGTTCTGCTGGTGGCCACGGCCGTGCTGGTGCACGCGCGCGACAGCTTTGAGGTGATCCCCAAGAGCGAACCCCTCGCCCAGATGCCGGCGGTGCTCGACGGCCGGACGGGGACCGACGTGCCCCTCGATCAGGAGACGCTGGATGTGCTGGGCGCCGGGGATTTTCTCTCCCGCATCTACGCGCAGGACGGGCAATCGGCGCCGATCGGCCTGTTTATCGGATATTTCCCCTCACAGCGGACCGGAGTCACGATTCACTCGCCCAAGCACTGTCTGCCGGGGGCGGGCTGGTCGTTTGAGTCCTCTAGCTATGTCGATTTGAGCGATGCCGGGGGCAAGCCGCACCACGTGGGCGAGTACATCATCAGTAACGGCGAGAGCCGGCAGTTTGTCATTTATTGGTACCAGGCGCATGGGCGCAGCGTGGCCAATGAGTATATGGCGAAGGTCTACATGGTGGCCGACGCGATGCGGATGAACCGCACCGACGGGGCGCTGGTGCGCGTGATTACGCCCATTGAATCGCGCGAGGGAACGGAAGCGGCCCGGGCGCGGGCGGAGACATTCACCGCCCAGCTTATGCCCATGCTCTCGCGCTATATCCCGGATTAGTGGGATATGCGGATGTGGGCGAGACGGGCGAAGATCAGCAAGGTAGTTCTGGCGGCCGTGAAGAGTACGCGCAGCCGGCAAGGATGGAAACAGTGATGCGTTTGTTCGAGGCAATTCAATTGGAGAGCAGGGACCGGCAGATTCCGAGCAGCCGGCCGATGTCGTTGTGCATGGTGGCGCTGCTGGCAGGCATGGTGGTGCTGGCCGGCTGCCACACCGATCCGAACGTGCGCAAGCAGAAGTACCTGGCCAGCGGCGAAAAATACAGCGCCGAGGGAAAATATCGCGAGGCCGCGATCCAGTTTTCCAACGCGCTGAAGATCGACAAGAACTTCGGCGATGCCCACTATCAGCTGGCGCAGGCCTATGTTCACCTGGGCCAGTACCAAGCCGCTGGCAATGAGTTGCTGCGCACCGTGGATATTCAGCCGGCAAACTACAAGGCGCGCCTTGATCTGGGAAACCTGATGCTCGCCGGCCGCGACGTCGATCGCGCCCAGCAGCAGGCCACCGTTGTGCTGGCCGCGCAGCCGAACAACCCCGACGTGCATGCGCTTCTTTCAGCGATTGCCTTCCGGCGCGGACAGAGGGACCAGGCGCTGGTGGAGATCCATCGCGCCCTGGAACTGGACCCCAACCGGGCCGAGTTCCACGAGAACCTGGCGCTGCTCGAGTCCGGCGATGCGACCAATGCGCCCTCGGTCGAAGTGGAATTGAAGAAGGCCGCGGCCCTGGACCCGAAGTCTGTGAATGCGAAGATGCTGCTGGCCGCGTTCTATGCCCGCAGCGGCCGCTGGGCAGAGGCCGAGCAGGTTGCCCAGAGCGCCATCGCCACCGATGCGAAGAACATTGCGGCGCGCGCCGGTCTCGCCGAGATTTATCTCAAGCAGGGCGACCAGCCCAAGGCTGTAGAAGTGCTGCGCCAGGCCTCGCAGGATCTTTCGAGCGATCCGCAGGGCGTGCGCCTGCTCGCCGACTACTATGCCGGCTCCGGGCAGCTGGACAAGGCGAAGGCCGAGTTTGCCGCGCTGGCTGCCAAATATCCCAAGAATCTCTCCGTGCAGAAGGGGTACATCCGCATTCTGCTCGAGACGAAAGACTTCGGCGCTGCGCAGTCGGTGGTGACCGAGTTGATGAAGAAGAACTCCAAGGACCCGGAGGTGGCGGGGTTGAACGGAATCGTGCTGCTCAATGCCGGCAAGGCGGCTGACGCGGTCAACGCGCTGCAAAGCGCCGTCAAGGATGCGCCGAAAGACGCGTTTCTGCAGTACTGGCTGGGCCGGGCGGCTCTGGCCAAGGGCGATGCCAGCGTGGCCGAGGCCAGCTTTCGCCAGGCAGCAACTCTGAATCCATCCAACGTGGAAGCGGAAGAGGCATTGGCGCAGATCGCGGGCCAGCGCGGCGACCTGAATCAGCTGGCCGAGGTGGCCAATAAGACGATTGCGGCTGTGCCCCGCTTCCCCGGCGGCTACGTGTGGCGCGCGCTGGTGGAGATGAATCACGGCGCGCAGGACAAGGCAGAAGCCGACCTGAAGACGGCCATGAGCGTTGCGCCCAACAACCCGCAGGCCTATCTCCAGCTCGGCCGGCTGCGCTTCACCCAGAAGCGCTTCCCCGAGGGGGTGACGCTGCTCGAACAGGCTCTGCAATACGATCCCAACGCATTTGACGCGCTGAGCCTGGAAGTTGCGTATGACCTGAACCAGAAGCAGGCCGACAAGGCTCTGGCGCGTGTGAATGCCCAGATCGCCAAGAGCCCGGGTAACAGCGCGTTCGACGATCTGCTGGCCCGGCTGCAGATCCAGAGCAAGAATCTTGACCAGGCGGCGGCCACGGCGCAGAAGGCCATGCAGCTCAATCCGGCCGACATCGATGCGGTCGGTCTGGTTGCACAGACTGCCATGATGCGCGGGCAAACGGCCAGCGCCGTGAACGCCTGGCAGCAGTGGTCCAACGCTCACCCCAACGATGCCAATTCGGTTGCGGTGCTGGGCATGCTCGCGGAGGCGCAGGGAGATACAGGCAAAGCCGAGTCCTACTACAGGAAGGCTCTGCAGATTAACCCGCAGCAGTATATGGCCGCCAACAACCTGGCATACAGGATGCTGATCAACGGGGAGAATGTGGATGTGGCTCTGGGCCTGGCACAGACCGCACGGCGGGTCAGTCCCAACTCCGCCAGCACTGCCGACACGCTGGCCTGGGCCTACTATTACAAGGGAACCTACGGCTTTGCGCGCGACCTGCTGGAAGACGCCGTGAAGACTGACCCCAACGACGCGGCCATGCAATATCACCTGGGCATGGTGTACAGCAAGCTGAAGGACAAGATCAATGCCGAGGCTCACCTGAAGAAGGCCGTGGCGCTTTCGCCCGACTCACCCACGGCCAAGGACGCGAAGGCGGCCCTTCAGGGGCTGGGTTAAGCGGGAGTGAGCTTGCTCCATGCGGGCTGCGCGACCTGCGCAGCCCGCATGGTCTGAGACCCTCGACTTGGAAAGAGCAACCACCAACGCGGCCCGCAGGGAGCAAGCTAAAACCGAGATGTCCAACACCAAAACAATCGCAAAAAATTCCGGCTGGTTTGGCATCGAGACCGTCATCGGCGCGGTGGTAGGGCTGAGTTCTTCAATCGCCATCAACCGCTATCTTGGACCTTCGCGGAACTCCTATCTCATCTATGTTTCCTATATAGCCTCGCTGGTCAGCAGCCTGGGCGGCATGGGCATTCCCGCAACCACGCGCAAGTATATGGCGGAGTTCATCGGAATGGGTGACCGCGGAACGGCGCGCTACATTTATCGAAACACGCTGCGTCTGCAAGCCGGTCTGGCAACGCTGGCCACGGGCGGCCTTCTCGGATGGGTGCTTTGGGACGCGCATGCGGATTATCGATTGGCCTCGGCGCTGCTGGTGTTGAGCATCTGGCCTTCGATGGTCAACGCCATCTCGGCGCAAGCGAATATGGCGACGGAAGACTTCTCCACCAATCTGCCGGCGTCGGCGCTGTCTGCCGTGGCTTACTTCACCGCCATCATGGCTACGGTATTTTTGCATTGGGGAGTGGTCGGCGTAGGCGCATCGTTCCTGTTGTCGCGGACCGTCGATTTCACAATCCGCTTTTTCCCCACCAGGAAGCGGATCATGGCATGGGCGGCAACTCATGCGCATCCGCCGGGGCTGCGCAAGCGCATGATCGCGTTCGCATGGCAGAGCGTGGCCAGCATGATGGTAACGCTGATTGTCTGGGGACGGTCCGAGATTATTCTGCTGGAGCATCTGTGCCGCGATGTGCGCCAGGTTTCGTTCTATTCGCTGGCCTTCACCATGGCCGAACAGCTGCTGATGGTGGCAACGATTTTCGGCGCGGCATCCGGAGCGACGATCTTTGCGCAATACGGGCGCGACAAATCCAGGCTGCCAGCCATCATTGGCTCGACCTTCCGCTATCTGGCTTTGACCACGATTCCGCTGCATGTGATCGCCGCATCCCTGGCGGTTCCGGCGCTGCTGCTTCTCTACGGCCATCGCTTTCAGGACGCTGCGGCGGTTGTGGTCCTGGCGCCGATACTTTGCATGTGTAAAGCCTTCATTGCGCCGGCGCAGAATCTGCTGCAGAGCGCAGAGCGGCAGAGCTTCGTGATTGGCGCAACCCTCGTCGCGGGCATCGTGGACATTGGCGTCGCCTGGTACCTGATTCCAGCTCACGGCGCGGTGGGCGCCTGCCTCGGCAATGGGGCAGGGCAGGCTACGGCAGTTGGCATCACATGGATCGCTTCGATCTATCTCTTTAAGGTCAAGCTTCCGTGGGTGCAGGTTGCCAAGGTTTGCCTTGCCAGCGTGCTGGCTTCACTGACGGCTCATTTTATTGCCGCGCGGTTCGCGCCGCTTTGGGGCATTCTTCTCGGCGGAACCGCGGCGCTCGTGGTCCTGCTCATTCTCTTCTACCTGCTGCGCGTGCTGGAGCCCGAGGATCGTGACCGCTTCCGCATGCTCACCCGGATGTTGCCCCATCCTCTTAGTGGGCCGGTGGATAAGATGCTGTCGCTGCTCATTCACTCCGGCGCGGTGAGCACTGCCGCGGCAAAGGTGTGAAATAAAATACTCACCTACGGCTGTCTCCAGCGATGCTGAGGCTGTTTAGGCTTTTACCCCTTTGAAGAAATCTGCGTTGCTGGATACAGGCTTTCGCGCCTGATTTGGCAATTTCTCAGCGCGCCGCAGACGCGCACCGTCAGAATTCAACGAATATTCACCGGGCTGTGATCTCGGGCCGCGCAGGGGACTGCGAGGATAGGCCGAGCGCGTGTGCACCCTTTCGTCTACGACAACGTGGACGCTTGGTTATTGTGCAGCCCGTTAGACGCGCCGAAGGCCGAACATGAAGATCAGTGTCGTGATCCCGGCATACAACGCTGCAGAGTTTCTACCCCGCAGCCTTTCCTCAGTGTTCGCGCAAACCCTCACGCCGTGCGAAGTGATTGTGGTCGACGACGGCTCAACCGACGCCACGGCCGCCGTGGCCGCGGAACTGGGCGCGCGGGTCATCACGCGCCCCAACTCCGGGCCCTCCGCCGCCAAGAACTCCGGTGTTCAGGCGGCATCGGGTGAGTGGGTTGCGTTTCTCGACGCGGACGACCGCTGGTCGCCGGGCAAGCTCGAGAGCCAGGCGGGCGGTGTTTCCGCGCAGACCATTCTCAGTTTCACCGGGCTCCGGGTATTCGACGATCACGGCATTCGCGGCGAATCGCTCGCCCCGGATGCGGCCAGCGCGGTCAAGATGCTGCGCTACACCAACCCGATTACCAACTCATCGGTGCTGGTCCGGCGCGATGCCTTCCTTCGCAGTCGTGGATTCCGCGAGGAGATTCGCCACGGCGAGGATTGGGAGTTGTGGTTCCGGCTTTCGAGGCAGGGGCAGTTCGCGGCTGTCCCCGCGGCTCTGACCGACTACTACGTTTACCCCGGCAGCCTGAGCGCGAATCCCGAGCGTATGATCGAAGGGCTAGGGCAATTTATTGATACCACGCTACTGGCGGACCTGCGTGGGCTCAGCCGGCAGATCTGGCGACAGCGCATCCTGGCCACGCAACTTGCCAGTGCCGGCCTTATTGCACGCGATAATGGACTGATGGGCGAGGTGGCGCTGATGTTCCGCGCGGTATGCGTATGGCCGGCACCCTTCTGGCAGCCGAGCCGGTTCGCCATGCTCGCGGTAAGCGCCCGCAACCGATGGGGGAAACCGGCTTGAGGGTTACCTGCTTTGCGGAAGACCACGCGAGCAATTTTGGAGACGACCTGAATCGTTGGATGTGGACAAGGCTGCTGGGCATCCCACTAGATGTCGACGATGGGACCTTGTTGCTGGGCATCGGCACCGTTATTTCCAAAAGCATGGTTCCGCCGGCGGAGAAATACATCGTATTGAGCAGCGGCGTGGGCTACGACGCGCTGCCTGTGGACTTTGGCGGGCCCAAGTGGGAGATCCTCGCCGTGCGCGGTCCGCTGACGGCCGCAATTCTGAACCTGCCGCCGGAGAAAGCGGTTGTGGATGGAGCGGCGTTATTGCGGCTTCTTCCGGAGTGCGAGCCGCTGCCGGAGTCTGATCGCGCCGGAATTGTGTTCATGCCGCACTACGACAACTTGCCGGACGGCAACTGGCGGGAGGTTTGCGCGATCGCGGGCTTCGAGTTTCTCGATCCCCTGGCCGACAGCGAACAGACGGTGCAGCGCATACGCAGGGCAAAACTGGTGATCGCCGATGCCATGCATGCGGCCATTGTGGCGGACGCGTTGCGCGTTCCGTGGATTCCGGTCGCGCTTTCTCCGCAGAGCAACACCTTTAAATGGCTTGACTGGACACTGAGCCTGGACCTTCCCTATCTTCCGACGCTGATTCCGCCCTCCGGGCTGATTGAGTGGCTGCGCAACCAATCTCTTCGCTTTTGGGGTCCGACCTATTATGTAGCGGACCTGACGCCAGCCAGCGCGATGAAACGCTACCGGCAGGTTATGCGGCTCAAGGCCTGGAAATATTGGCCGGCGTGGAGAAGGCGCGCCGTCCAGGTTACCTACTCGATTCCGGGGAAACTGCTCCGGTCAGCCGCTCTCAGTGGGTTCAAGCGGCGCCGGGATGCGATCCTGACCCGGCGAGCCGCGGCGCGCTTATGTGAAGCGGCAGAACTCCCCTCCTATCTGAGTAAGGAGAGTATATTTGCGTCCAAGTGTGAAAAGATTGTAAATTTATTGCATACCCTCAGGCCACTGTAACGGCTGGATACGTGCAGGGGATGCGGGGTTCAATGGATCCTTGCAGGCGGAAACCTGAGGTAGCTCTGCGGATTCGATTCCCCTGGGAGGTCGGCCTGTTATGAGTAGTAGCTGCCACAACAGAGCTTCCGGTACCCGCATGATCCTGGGAGCGAGAAATGGCCATACCCATTATAGGGCGGATCTACAATAAGTTCCCGATGCCGGTTCGGCGCCGGGTTGCAAGCCTGAGAGAGAATTACGGTCGGCTGGCAGCCAAGGCGCGGCTCAAGACCATCCGCGTGGACGCCTGTCTGCTGGGCGGCGACAACGGCCTGACTTCCGCGAAGTTCGCGCGCTTGGCGGGCGATATTCGCCGCGCTTCCCGGCCTATCTCTGAGTGGCCGCACGTAAAACTGCTTCGCCAATATGACGTTGTGGGCGAGCCGCTATGGGAATCAGGCGTCTTCGAGCAGACCGAGTACTATCAAAACGCGTTGCTCAACATCGAGATATTCGGGAACTATCACGGAGCCGTCAATCCGGACCAGGTCCGTTGGGGTGCGCACCGGTTTGTCGACGAATACCGCGGAGCGAGCGAGACGCTTCCGCGCCAAAATGGCGAGCGTTACGAAAGGGATTCGGAGGAAATTGCCGTACGCCCGATTCTGTATTCGCAGTGCTTTCAGGTGATCGAAGGGCACCATCGGCTGGCGATTGCGCATGCGCGCGGCGTTCCCGAGGTGCGCGCGGTGATCAAGCAGCCGCCGGTCATGACTCCCGTTCAAGAACTGCTGATGGACGTGTTGTGGATAAAAGGCAGGCGTGAGTTGTACCAGCCGATTGATTCGCCGGAACTTGCTGACTGGGTACTGATTCGGCGCTGCACCGACCGGCTCGCGAAGATGACCGCCTTCCTGCGCGCTGAGCGCCTGGTGCCGTACGAGGGCGGCAGCTATCTGGACGTTGCCAGTAACTATGGCTGGTTCGTCTCCGAGATGGAGAAGGCTGGATTTCGAGCCGAGGGCGTGGAGCGCGACCCGTTTGCGATCTCAGTAGGAAGAGAGATGTATGGCCTGGGGCCGGCACCGGTGCATCGAGCAGATAGTGTAATGTTTTTACGGGGGCTGAAAACGCAATACGAGGTCATTTCGTGCTTCAGTCTTATGCATCATTTTATTTTGAACGACTTTGGCACTACGCCTGAAGAGTTGTTGCGCTTGCTCGATGCGGCGACGAGCCAGGTGCTGTTCTTCGACATGGGCCAGGAGCACGAGTATCCTAACAGCAGCCTGGCCGGCTGGGATGTTGATCGCATTCATAGCTGGCTCCAAACTAACTCGACATTCAAGCGGATCGTACGATTGGGACCGGACGAAGATGGGGTTCCACCGAACCAGAACAATTTCGGACGAATGTTGTTCGCATGCGTCCGCTAGAGTCACCGGACAATCGGAAAGAAGATCGATGACCTTTGGCCGTTTGCTGTCACCTGCCGTTGCGGTCCTGGCCGCAATCACACTGGTCGGACCATCGAAGGGCCAAACTGCCGATAAGCCGGTTGCCGGGCAAATCGGGGCAACGCCCTCTTCGCAAATCTCGATCACTATTGCGGAACCGCCGCATGGCTTCAACGTGCTGCCGGGGAGCGTGCGGCGCATCTTTGCCACGGTTGCGAACGGCAAGACAAACGGGGTCAGCTGGTCTGCTTCCGGGAGCGCAACGCTCTCCGCTGACTCAGGCAACTGGGTTGATGTCACCGCTCCGCCGGTGGGGAGCCATTGCTCGATCCAGGGCACTGGCCCTTTTACAGTCACGTCGGGCAAACAGTTTACCGTCACCGCCCAGTCCAGGGAAGATGAGAAGCAATCGGCTTCCATCACCGTGAATGTCTGCAATCCTGCGGCGCAGGTGCACGTGGTGCCGTTTTATACAACGCTCTATGCAGGCCAGAGTGCAGACATCCAGGCATTTGTGTGGGGAACGGTGAACCGCGACGTAACCTGGGCAATGACCGCGCAGCCCAAGAAGGGTGATGGCGTCCTGACCGATCACACCAATCAGGACACGGTATTCTCCGCCACTGTTGCCGGCCGCTATACGCTCACAGCGACCAGCGTGGCGGACCAGTCGAAGGTGAATACCGCAACCATCTACGTGACCGGGCACAGCATGCCCTATCGCGTAACGCCGGCCAAGACCATGCCGGTGGATTGCACCGTGGATCCGGCTCTGGCTGGCAAGACCTACGAGGTGGGTCCGTCACAAGCCTACAAGACCATCCAGGATGTCCCCTGGGAACTGCTTGGGAGCGGCTCCACGGTTCGGATTCACAACGAAGACACAACCGGAAGCAGCGCGACTACCTATCACGAATACTTTCAAGTGGCGACTCACGCCGAGCGCAAGCAGCCGGTGCGCGTTTGCGGCGTGCCTGATGCCAACGGCAATCTTCCGGTGGTTGACGCCAACGGATCGAGCGGAAGATCGACTGTGAACAAGTACTCGGCCGGCTACACGGCGGTTGGCATCGGAAAGCCGGGATGGGCCGGGCTCTATGACGGGAACTGGGGCGGCTCGCAGTATCTGATTGTCGAGGGCCTGAAAATCGAAAACGCGAAGCAGCCGAATACCTATACGACGCCACAGGACAAAGCGCCTGCGGTATGGATCGCGTTCTCCTCGTGCCTGCGCCTGTTTGCGGCCCTTGACGTGGTGGTGCGCGGCATTGACGGGGATAATTGCGGCTTGGGCATCTTCTCCGACTTTAGTGCCGGCCACGGCTACGCGGCAGTGATCGACACGCTCTACGAGGGCAACCATCTGCATCACAATGGTGTCGCCCACTCCTTTGGCGAGCACCAGTTCTATATCCAGGGCTGGAACGAGGTGGTGCAGTTCAATCTGCTCGATGAGTACCAGAGCGGAGCTTCGGGGTCCAACTTCAAAGGCCGCGGATTTCCCGAGGTCATTCGCTACAACCACTTTGGGGATGGTGTTGCGCGGCAGATCGATCTGGTCGACAACGAGGACTCGAAGGCCTATAGCGAATTCGAGACCTACCTTGGCACCGGTGGAGTCTCCTATCGTTCCATTTATCACAACGACACTTACACGGCCGACCTGCTGGCCGAGGCGGTCGAAGCGCACCACGGGGACTACGTTTACGGCAACACCTTTGTCAATAGCAAGGCGGCAGTACCAATTCACTACTCGGCCGATCACGGCAGCGTGGAGAGCAACCGCCTGGGCACGCTATGGTTTTACAACAACAGCTTCTATGAACAAGTCTGCGATGGCTGCGGAAACTGGCGCTGGAGCCTGTTTGATACGGCGGGCGGAGGGGGAAATGATTTCCGCGCGATCGAATGGCCGCAGATCCAGGTGCTGAATAACGCCATCTGGCTGGGCTCGCTGATCAAGCCTCACTTCAGCTGGAACAACGAGACCAACCAGTTCACAATCTTCGGCCGCAACGTGATCAACTCGAATTGGGGCACGCGGAGCATGGTTGGCGGAGATAACACCGGATGGTCGGGAAGGACGTCTCCTCAGGCTTTTCAGGGGGCCAGCAACGAGGCCGATATCACCGGAGTATCAAATCTGATTGGTGTCCAGACGCCGCCATTTGACCTGACCACGTTTGCGCCCACCCCCGCTTTGGTGAACAAGGGTGCGCCTCTGCCCGCCTATTGGCCCAAACTGCCGGTGCGCTTTCAGTTTGGACCGTCGGGAATCCAGCAAATACGCCAGCAGCCACTGACCATCGGCGCGATGGAGTAGTCCTGTCACGGGCGGCGCGTCTGCTCAATCGGTCCGCGTCTGCCCAATCGATCAGCGCGGCTTGCCTTGTGTTCGCAGGGACGCAAAGGTCTGCGCCATTGCATCGGATGTCGCCACAAGCTGCTGCCAGCCGAGCGCGTGCAGCTTTGCATTGGTGAAGGTGTTTCCCCCCCAGGCGGCGGCAGCCTTGGAGCGCGTGATGATCGCTGGCAGCTGGCCCTGGGAGCGGCGGTGATAGCTCTCCAGAGCCGCAGCCAGCATCCTCGTCATGAAGTAGGGCAGGCGGACAGAGCGGATGGGCCGCACTTGTTTCTTGTAGGCGCGCAGGTAGCCGGCGGCGGTGGGCAGATCGTCGTCGTGCACGTTGTAGGCTTGCCCGGCAGAGTCGGAATGCGTGCCGGCTACAACGATCGCCTCGGCGCAGTTGACGACGTAGGCAAGAGGGAGCAGGTTGCTGCCCCCGAGATGGAAGAACAGCGGACCGATTTGCAGGCCGACGCGGTTGGAGAACGCTCCGCCGCCGGGTCCGTAGATCACGCCCGGGCGCAGAACGACGAGCTCAAAGCCCTTCTCGCGCTGCGAATCCCGGAAGAGCTGCTCCTGGCGGAGTTTCGATTGCGAGTACGGATCGCGCCGCTCCGGATGCGTCTCGAGGGGAGTCTGTTCGTCCACGCGTGCGCCGCGGGGCAGGGCCGCAACGCCGTAGACCCCGAACGAACTCACCAGCACCACGCGCGACGCGCGGGTGGGAAAGCCCTCGCGCCCATCCAGCGCGTCGAGCAGGTTGCGCGACGCAACCACGGAATCGGCGAACAGCTCCGCCGGTGAGCCCTTCAGCCCCGCTGCCAGATGAAAGATCAGCGAGACGCCGGCCAGGGCGCGCGCGCAGTCGGCCTTTGAGCGCAGGTTGCCAAAGCACATTTCCACCTGCGCGGCGGGATACGCTGCCGACAGGCTCAGCAACCGCTCCGCCTTGCTGCGTTCGCGCAGCAGGCAGCGGATATCCGTGTAGCCGTGGGCGAGCAGTCGCTCAACCAGATGAGCCCCGAGGAATCCTCCCGCGCCAGTGACGAGAATCTTCAAGCGAACACCTCGGGATAGACCTGCGAGAAGATTCTCTCCATCATTGCCGAGACCCGCAGGATTTCGCCGTAATCGATGGGAGGCGCGGTGTCTCTGTCAACGGAGAGATAAAACTCGCTGAGCAGCCGCCGCATGCCGTCGAAGTAGTGAAAGCGCGCCTGCCTAAAGCGGTTCGCATTCTTCATCCCCTGGCGGAGAAAGTCCTTGGCGGTGAGGAAGGGAGGGAAGAGACGGCCCAGCGCGGACGGGAACGCCTGCTGGCGCTCCAGCACCAGCGTGCGTGCCATAAAATCCAAGCGCGCCGTGTTCCTGGTTCCGTAGACGCGCAGACTATGCTCGATGGGACGGGCGTGGGAACTGAAGGTGACATACGCGCTGGTCTGTGCGCCGTGAATCATCACGCGCAGCTCGTCGAGAAGCTGGCTGCTCGGGTTTCCTTCAGCCGCGTGATCGCCGCAATAGGCAATCGCTTCGAGCTGCGGATGCTGATCGGGCAAAAAAGGAGTGATCTTGTTCAGAGCGTGGTCCAGCACGTTTTGGAAGAGCTTGCCAGGAAGCCGATGCACCCAGTGCTCGGGATCGCGCCGGAAGGCGGTCCCGTACTCGCCGCCAAGGTTATAGCCGTAGTAGCTCTCGATGTGCACCGGGTCGCCGAGCGTGCCCGCCTCATGCAGCCGGCGCAGTTCCAGCGCGGGCTCTTCAAAGTTGGGCCAGTAGTTGACCGAGAGTTTTTTGCCCGCATCAACGGCGGCCTGGATGATGGCCTCCACGTCGACGTGACGCAGCGCGACGGGCTTCTCCAGGAACACATGACAGCCCGCGGCAACCGCCTGCCGCGTGAGCGCCAGGTGCGACTGGGGCGGCGTGGTAATGTGCACAACGTCCGGCTTCTCCGCATCCAGCATCGCTTCAATGTCACTGTACCAGTTGGGAATCGTATAGCGCATCGCCAGCTGCTCGGCCATGATGGGCTCGAGGTCGCAGACCGCTGCCAAGCGCACGGAGGGTATCTTCCGGACCTCTTCAACGTGCGCGTCGGCGATCTTGCCGCAGCCAACGATGGCGATCTTCAAGCCCATGGTCTGTCCTTGCGAATCGAAGCAGGAATCCTACTCAGGATACATCGAAAGCCGCGCATCCCGTGCTTTGACAGAGGCGAGAAGGGTATTCGATACTCACAGGGAGTAGTTTTCTCTCAAGCGCCTCCAGCCAGCCGCAACCACCTCAAAAAGGCTATCCAACTCGATGAAGCTTCCGCGAAGCGCACAAATCTGGCTCATGCCGTATCTGAGAGATCGGCTGCGCAAGCAACTGCGCCCCCGCAAGCCCAAGCGAGCCTGGCTTGCCATCACCGATCACTACGAGCCGTGGGGCATGGGCGCGTCCGTGGAGACCGCGCTGGCGCGGGTTGGCAAGTGGCGGGAGAGGTGGCCGCGCATCGCTGAAGACGCTCCCCGCGACGCCGCCGGCCAGCGTCCGCAGTATAGCTTCTTCTATCCGCAGGAAGAATACCGGCGCGACCTGCTCGACGGCATTGCAGAGATCGTCCGTCTGGGCGTGGGCGATGTGGAGGTCCACCTGCACCACGACCACGAGCAGCGGGAAGCCTTCATTCAGAAGGTCACGGAATTTTGCAGCCGGTTGACCAACGACCACGGTCTGCTTCGCCAGCACGATGGCCGAACTGTTTTCGGGTTCATCCATGGCAACTGGGCTCTGGATAATGCGCGGCCGGACGGAAAGTGGTGCGGGTTGAACAGCGAGATTGCGTTGCTGCGCGATCTGGGCTGCTATGCGGACTTCACCATGCCCTCCGCGCCGTCGCCGACCCAGGGACGAATCGTGAACCAGGTGTACTGGTGCTCCGCCAATGCGGACGGCCGGCCGCGATCCTTCGATCATGGAATTGAGGCGACCTGCGGCGGCGGCAAACAGGGCGACCTGCTGATGATCACCGGGCCTTTGGGCCTGCGCTTCGGCGAGCGCACGGTGCCGCGCATGGAAAACGGAGAGATCGCCGGTTACGACCTGGCGACGCCGGAGCGCGTGCGGCGATGGTTCGATCTCGCCCCCGCGGTCGGCGACGATCTCTTCATCAAGCTCTACACGCATGGCGCGCAGGACAGGAACCTCGAAGCGCTCCTCCAGGGTGGGCTCAGCGACCTGTTTCGATGGGTAGCGGAGGAAGCATCGCACAGAGGCATTCAGGTCCATTGGGCCACGGCCTGGCAGATGTACCAGGCTGTGGAAGCGCTGGTGAACGGGCGAAGCGGCCCCGTCTCTCCGCCGATGGATCGCATGGAGCTCAAGGCATGAGCGTGCTCAACGTTCTGCTGGTCAGCTACTCCTTTCCTCCGGCCGGCGGTGTTGGCGTACTGCGCGCTGCCAGCCTGGCGCGGTATTTTCCAGCACAGGGAATTCGCCTCCACGTGCTCACCGCGCGCAATCCGTCCGCAGTGGGCGCAGACGTTTCTCTGCTCAATGAGATCCCCGCCGAAGTGCGCGTCCATCGCACGGTCACGCTCGACATTCCCTTCGGCATCAAGAAGCTCATCAAGCGAGCAATCACGCGTGGGGGTCCGCCGGTCGCAAAGAGCGCTGCCGCAAGCCCAGGCGGCAGACCAAGCTTTCTGAAGCGCATTGTGCAGGATGTTTTGCTTCCCGATCCGCAGGTGATGTGGCTTCCGGCTCTTGCCCGCGCCGCGCGGCGCATCGTGAAGGCAGAGCAGATCGATCTGGTTCTCATCACCGTGCCGCCGTTCTCGAGTGTGCTCCTGGTGGAGCGGCTCCGCAGAGAGTTTCCGCGCGTGGCCATTGTGGTGGATTTTCGCGATGAATGGCTTTCCACCACCATCGACCTGGTCAGCTTCAGCCGCAGCGCGCGCGCGCGCCGGCTTGCCATCGCCGCCGAAGCGAGCGCGGTCAGCAACGCGACGGCCGTTGTCGCGGTCACCGAGGCGGCGCGGCGCGAGATCCAGCGCCGATATCCGCAGGAGCCCGCGGACAAGTTTCATCACGTCCCCAACGGGTTCGACGCTACCCGGTTGCGGCCCGCTGCCCCATCACCGGCTTCGCGGCGCGGCGAAAAAATCATCGTTGCCTACGTCGGAACGGTTTATGCTTCAACCGATCCCACCGCGCTGGTGCAGGCGTTGCAATCGCTTCCGCCCGAGGTCAGGTCGCGGTTCACGCTGCGCTTCATCGGGCACATTGAAGAGCCGCGCTACCGCGAGGCCCTTTTGCAACTGGGCGACACGGTCGAGCTGAAGGGGTACATGCCGCAGCATGAGGCTCTGCGCGCGATGAGTGAAGCTGACTACGCGCTGCTGATTACGCATGACAGGCTGAATGTCTCCGCCAAGTTCTACGACTATATTGGCGCGGGCAAGCCGATCCTGGGCTGCGTTCATCCCGACGGCGATGTGCGCCGGCTGCTGGAGGAACTGGGAGCCGGATGGTGGGCGGGCAGCGACGATGTCGAGGGCATACGCCGGCTCTTCATGGATGCAGCGGCGCGGGGCGATGCGCTGCGAACAGCCTTTCAGCCCGATTCCGCCAAGGTGGCGCAGTTTGAACGCAAGGTCATCGCGCAGCGCTATGCGCAGCTTCTTTACGGCCTCGCCGGCAGAGAGCGCGAAGCCGAGTCCCAGGCGCGGGCTGCCGGAGCGGAGGCCTAGCCGTGCTCAGGATCGCTGTGGTGACCGCGCATTTCCCCAGCTCGGCGCAGCCCACGCACGGGCGGCCCGCGCTCGAGACCATGCGCATACTCTCCGGCAAGGTCGATGTGCAGGTCTTCTATCCCCACCCGGCCTACCCGTCGCTGCTCAGGCCGCGCAGCCGCATCTACAACGCATTCGACCCGTCGTACCTGGTGCCGGGAGTCAAGGTCGGCTACTTCGATTACCCGGTGCTGCCGCTCCTGTCCCGCCCGTTCAACGGGTCAACGGCCGCGCGGGCGCTGTTGCCGCATGTGCGCCGGTTCGCGCCCGACCTGGTCTTCAGCTACGTGCTTTATCCGGATGGCTATGCCGCGCTCAAGATCGCCCGCGCGCTCTCGGTGCCGGTGATCGTGATGGGCGTGGGATCGGATGTGCACAACATCGGCGACCGGTTTTCAGCCATGCGCACGCGCACTGTTCTGCATGAGGCGGATTTTCTGGTCGCCATCAGCGACGACCTGCGCAGGAGAATGGTCGCGATGGGCGCAGCGCCGGAGAAGACCGCGACGATCGTCAGCGGCTGCGATACCGCGGTCTTTCACCCTATGGACCGCATCGAGGCAAGGCGCAAGCTGGGCATCGAGCTCGACGTCGAGGCAGTTGTCTACATTGGACGAATGGACTTGCGCAAGGGACTGCGGGAACTGGTGGACGCGGCGGCCGCGCTCCACGCCCGGCGGCCTGCACTGCATGTCTATCTGATTGGCGCCGGACCGGACAGGCCGGCCGTCGAGAGCGCCATTGCCTCTCACGACGCCGGCGGCTACATTCACGCGCTGCCCGAGTGTCTCTTCGACGCGGTTGCCGTCTGGATGACCGCGGCCGATGTGGTTACGTTGCCCAGCTACATGGAGGGCTGCCCCAATGTGGTCCTCGAGGCCCTGGCGTGCGGCCGGCCGGTGGTGGCCACCAACGTGGGCGGCATTCCGGAGGTCATGAACGCGGAGTGCGGGCAGCTAATTGCTCCGCGCGACGCCCAGGCGCTGGCCCAGGCGCTGGGCGCGGTCCTCAACACAAGCTGGGACGCCGAGCGTATCTGCGCCCATGGCGGACGAAGCTGGGCTGCGGTTGCCGAAGAACTGCTTGCTCTGTTTGAGGCGGTTCTGTCTGCCAGAAAGGGCGCCTCGAGCCGGCCGTTGCAGGGGTCGCAGCAATGATGGCCGTGCGCAAAGCCGTGCGCGTGCTTTATGGCCTCTTCGCAGCCATTGGCGTGGCAACTGTTCTGGTGATTGCGACGCCGGTGGTGTTCTGGTGGGCTCATGCCTACGCGGGACCCATCGATCAGCCTGAGGGCGAGGTTCTGATCCTGCTCAGCGCGGCCTACGACGACCCGGGCGGTATCTCGTATTCGTCCTATTGGCGGGCTCGCCAGGCGGCTTTGGCCTGGAATGCAGGCGGCTTCAAGAAGATCGTCATCAGCGGCGGCGGGGGGCCGGGGATTCTCAACTTTTTAGCCGCCAATGGAGTGCCACGCGACAGTATGGTGGCTGAATGGCGATCCACCAGCACCCGCGAAAACGGAATCGAGACGGCACGCATCATCCAGAACATGCCGGGCAGAAAGGTTCTGCTCACCAGCGACTTTCACATGTACCGCGCCCTGCGCGTCTTCCGCAAGCTGGGCATCGACGTGGCGCCCATGCCGGCTCCGGATGCGATGCACGCAGCCGAGCACTGGAACGGGCGCTTCCAGGCGTTCGAGGCGATGGTGATTGAGACCTGCAAAATCGTCGACTACCGCATCCACGGCTGGATCTAGAGCAGAATCAGAGTAACTGTGCCTTCGATGAGTGTATTCAATGAGGTTTTTTCTTGAGGAAAAAGCCACTTGGCGGGTATGGCTCCGGGTACATCTACTCTGATTCCGCTCTAGTCCCGGTCTTGTGTGGCAACTGGTGTCCGCGGCCGGGACTTGCCCGGCAGCGCGCCAACCTGCGGGTCCTGGAGCTTGTAGAGCAGGGATCGGTAGCTGATGTTGAGCCATTTGGCGGTCTTCAAGCGGCTCCATCCATTTGCCTGCAGCACCTTCATGATGATCTGCCGCTCCAAATCCTGGGTCGCGGCCCTGGTGATTTCCTTGAGCGATACCGGGTTGGCCAGGTCGATTTCGGTGGTCAGGCTGGAGGAGACCGCGGGAACCAGCTCCGCGGCCAGAATCTCTTCGCTGCCGATGAGAATGTAGCTGCGAATCATGTTTTCCAGCTGACGGATGTTGCCTGGCCAGTCGTATCGCTCCATCAGGCGCACCAGCTCGCGCGACAGCGTCCTGGGGTTGGCGCGGAAGGCCTTGGAGTGCACCTCGAAGAAGTAGTCGATCAGCGCGGGCAGATCGACGATGCGCTGGCGCAGGGTGGGCAGCTCGATGGTGACGGCGTTGATGCGGAAGAAGAAATCCAGGCGGAAGCTGCCCTCGTTCGTTTGCTGGCGCAGATCACCCCGGGCGGCGCTGATCAACCGGGTATTCACGCTGCGCGACTCCTGCCCGCCCACGCGCATGAAGCTGCCGTCCTGGAGCAACTGCAGCAGCTTGGCCTGAACGGAGATGTCGAGGCTGCCCACCTCGTCGAGAAACAGCGTGCCCATGTGCGCCAGTTCCACGCGGCCCTGCTTGGTGGCATACGCGCCGGTAAATGCTCCCCGTTCATAGCCGAATAATTCGGACTCAATGAGCGAGTTTGGTATCGCCGGACAGTTGACTTTGATCCAGGGCGATTTGGATCGGCCGGAGTAGGCGTGCAGCAGGTTGGCAAATATCTCCTTGCCCGTTCCGCTTTCTCCCTGCAGCAGCACCGGCACCGTGGTGTCGGCCACGCGCATCAGCTTTTCCCGCGCGACGGCCATCAGCGGGGATTGCCCGAAGATGACCTCCGCGGGAGGCAGATCCCGGTTGTCTAGAGAATGATTGGTACGCGCCAAAGGTTCTCCTGCGCGATTGCGGGGAATTGAGAGCTTTCTCTCACCCGTGTGGCAATCCGCATGCCAAATCGAATCACCCGATAGTAATACGATAAACTGCGCTAAAGTAATCAAATTATCGAATCAGGTAATCATAATTCAGCCATTCTAGTCACTTGGCCGCTCTGGGGATTCCGCAGGGCATTACCAATGATCTTGGATTGTGAAAAAATTTGCACAAAATTTGCACAAATAGGGAACCAATTACCACTTTTGAATGCTAATCTGATCCTCAAGTAGCACCGCAATCCCTGCAATGAGGGAGTGAATCCCAATCCCTCATTCCGTAGGATGGAGCACGGGCTCGTCTTTTCGACAACCACCCCCTAAGGTCCCCGGAATCGGGGCAGGCCAAGGTGCACTGACTCACCGGCGCGAGGCTCTGCGCGCCCAATGCAGGATTGACCGCTGTGAACGACGGCAAGGCCAGGCAAACGTTCAAGGTGCTCGAATGAACTCGCAGATGAAGTTGAAGCCTCAAATCGGCGTTCTCGATGCGGATTTCGCGATCCTCGGCTACATTCACCGCATTCTCGTCGACCGGTTTAACGTCAGCCTCTTCACGGAAGCGGACGAACTGAACGAAAAGCTCAAATCGACAAAACTTGACCTGTTGCTGATGGATTGGCACATCGAGGAGGGGGAGGGGGGCGACCACGCGCTGAAGCTGCTGGCGCAGATTCGCTCCCTGCGCCCGGCTTTGCCCATTGTGCTGCTTGCCTGCTCGGCCGATCTGAATGACGTGGTGCTGGCCACGCGCATGGGTGCCAGCGACGTGATTCTGAAGCCCTTCCGCAAGCCGGACATCGACCTGGTAGTCGAGAAGCACCTGTCCGGCTCAGGATCGCTCTCAGCGGAAGAAGAAGCGCAGGCGACGGAGATTCCGCTGGACGAGAATACGTCGCTGGTGCTGGCGAGCAAGCGCATGCGCGAGATCGAGTCGCAGTGCCGGCTGGTGGCGCGGGCCGACATTCCGGTTCTGATCCTGGGTGAGAGCGGCACGGGCAAGGAAGTGGTGACCCTTTTCATCCACAAGATGTCTGCCCGCAACCAGCGCAGTTTTCTCAAGGTGAACTGCGCGGCCATGCCGGCCGACCTGCTGGAGAGCGAGTTGTTCGGCTACGAGCAGGGCGCGTTTACCGGCGCCGTCAAGTCCAAGCCCGGCAAGTTTGAACAGTGCGACGGCGGCACCATTTTTCTGGACGAGATTGGTGAAATGCCCGCGCCCTTGCAGGCCAAGCTGCTGCAGGTGCTGCAGGACGGCAGCTTCTCCCGGCTGGGCGGCCGGGCCAGCGTCAAGGTGAACGTGCGCGTGATTGCCGCAACCAACATCGACATCAAGGCCGCGATCGCGCAGAAGATCTTCCGCGAAGACCTCTATTACCGCCTCAATGGCTTTACGCTCAAGATGCCGCCGCTGCGCGAGCGTCTGGAGGAGATTCCGGTGCTGGCCCACCATTTCATGCGCAAGGTGGCGGCCAAGTATGACCGCGAGCCGCTGCCGATCTCGCCGGTGATGATGAAGTCGCTGATGAGCCAGACCTGGCCCGGCAATCTGCGCGAGCTGGAAAACACCATCAAGCGCTATCTGATTCTGGGCAGCGAACAGGCCATCCTCGACGACTGGAACCCGCTGCAGCACACGGCGAGCCAGGAGGCCGCCGCGGAGAGTGCCGGAGCCACGTCGGGGCTGAAGCACCTGGTGCGGAGCCTCAAGGGCGACGCTGAGTCGGTGGCCATTGCCCAGGCGCTGGATGGCAACGGATGGAACCGCAAGGTGGCCGCCAGCGAGCTGCAGATCAGCTACAAGGCGCTGCTCTACAAGATCAAGCAGTACAACCTGAATCCACCCAACCGGCGTCCCGCTGCGGCGGTGCAGGCTCCCAAGTTCGATCGGGCAGAGATGGCCTGACGCCGCGCAATGCGGCCGGAGCGTTGTCCATCCAAGTGGCTCGGCACGGAGTTGCGGCGATCTAGAGCATTTTCGATTCACATGTTGACGCTACCGATGTCGTGCAGGGTGGCTTTTGCTTCCACCCCAGCGACAAAGACCTGTCGCTGGGGCCCCGGAGACGAAAACGCCACTTGGCATCGAGCTTTCTGTAAAGAGAAGAATCGAAAATGCTGTAGTGGGAACGCAACCCAGCGAAGATGCTGGCTTGCCTTGAACCCTCAACCGCGCGCAGCTCACCCGGCGATCCCGGCCGGGCGCAAGGGATGGACGTTCGCGGGGGTTCGATCGGGAGTGTGGCCGCATGGCCGTGGCGTCTTGTTTCCTGGAATGAGAATCTGCCACCCCTGCGCCACCCGGCTAGCACGAAACAGCCATTGGCAACCCGGTATCCGATTGCGCATTCTAGAGATACGGTCGAGATGTTGCTCTCAGAGTCCGGTTGCACTGTGGTCAAGAAGGTTCCTCAATCCATGAGCAAGACGGCAAAAAACAAAGCGGAAAAGGTTGTAATCCAGTTCGGTGACAGGACCCTGAAGGGCTACCTGGAATCTCCGGTCTGGGACACAATCGAAGACCTGCTGAGCAACGCTCCCACCTCGTCGCCGGAGACCTTCCGGGTGCGCCTGCTCGACTCCGACCAGGTGGAGGAAGTGCCCAGCAAGGCCATCAAGGCCGTCTTCTATGTGAATACCTACGAAGGAGACGCGGAGCACAACAATCTGAACTTCCACTCTCGCGCGCCGGTGGCGCAGGGAATCTGGATGCGCCTGCAGTTCCGTGATGGCGAGGTGATGGAGGGCATCGTCTACAACTCGCTTCGCTACCTGGTGGACCCGGGCTTCTTCCTGCTGCCCACGGACCCGGAGAGCAACAACAAGCTGGTCTACGTGGTGAAGAGCTGGCTGGTCGACCATCGGGTGCTGGGCATGCGCAAGCTTCAGGCGGTGGAAACCGAATCCCGCAAGATCGTGTAGCCGATGATCGCCGCGGCCACCCCGGACAGATCCCAGGGGGTCTTTTCCCGGCGAAGGACCCGGGCCCGACATCGAATCCGGCAGTATGTCGAGAGGGTAATCTCCGGCGGCAACTCGACCGTACACTCAAACTCCAGATCGAGAAGCGCGCTCTGGGCCAGGGAGAGATAGAAATAGATGCCCCGGTTGCTCAGATCTCGCGTGTAGCCCTGAACGGCAATGCCACCGATGGTGACCGTGAGAGGAACATGAACGGGGAAACGGTTGGTTTCCCGGCGGTTCTCTACCAAAACCTGGGTAATCTTCATTGCGCGCATTTCCACCTGCAAGCATCCGCCCTGGGGTCAAGCGGCGGATTGGTCATTCCCTGCACAAACTCGGTGCTGGCTGGAGAGTTTCAATTTGAGAAACTCTCGATGGCTGCCGCATCCGGTTCGCGTCTGTCGATCCAGGAGGGATGTAGCAATCCAATAGCCGAAGAAATGGGTGATAAAGCCCTTGGATTCAAGCAGACAGGAAGGCCGACTGCAAAGTTTTGCGGAGTGGGAGCATTGAAACTAGAAATTCTTGCTTCCCGACGGCATCAGCGAATTCCGATGCTGGATTCGGGGACAAGCCGCCCCGCAGAGATCCCGGCGGCTCGGGAATGTTCCGGGTTGGCCCAGGTCTCAAACATAGGCACCCGCGGCCTTTCCCTCAGGGAAAGGCCGCGGGTGCGGCTCACAAAATGACCTGCCTATATTCCCGAAAGTGCTCTACGCGCTGAGTGCCGGTTGCGACGCAGTTTTGGGCGCCTTGCGAAAAGCCACGCAGGCGAAGCCGAGAAGGCCGGTGCCCAGCAGGAGCAGCGTTCCCGGTTCGGGAACCGGCGAGAAGACAGGCGTAGAGTCCGGATTCTTGGTGTCGACGACCGGATCGTTGTAGTGGTAGCTTCCGTTGTCGGCAAAGTAGAAGGAGGTGGTTAGCGGAGCACCGCTGCCAAACGCACCGCCAAACAAATTGATGTCGTAGCTGCCGCCGGTGGGCGCAAACAGCACGCCGCCCCAATCCAGCACATCGTTTCCGGACAAGCTCGGGTAAAGGAGGTTGTCATAGAGGAAAGAGCCGTTATCGGCAAGGTTGTAGGCATTCGCGCTGCTGCCGGGCGGCACAACCAGCGACACCACCGGGGCGTCGGTGAACGAGTACGTCACGGTTGGGGTGCTAAGGATGTGAAAGTTTCCCGACACGGAATCGACGAGGTAGGCGCTGACCAAGCCGCTGGGGCCGGGCACGCCCGTGACAGGGGTGTTGCCGGTGGTGAAGGTGACATCCGCGGTAAAGTTGGAGCCGGTAATTGTGTAGCTGAACGTGTCAGCCAAGGCAGCTGGGGCAATCGCAAGAGCTGCCGCGAGGGCGCAGCCTGCGAAAAAGAACTTCTTCATGATTCCTCCCGGTTATAGCGGTCGATCTTTACCGCCAGGACCTAACCGCTTACGGAGTTTCAGCCAGCCTCGGCCTCTGCCTGCATCGGTTGTGCCCAATAGAATGCATGTTGGTGGCCAAACACAACCGTTTTATCTTCATCAGCTTGCATCAGTGCTCCTCGAGATTTGCGCAAGTATTTGCATACCTATTGCTTAAGATGGTTCGTTGTTCTCCCCGCGAGCTGTCCTACGCGGTGGGCGGGAGGCGCAGGGACACCAGCCAAATTCCGCCATGCGCGGCGCGGTCAGCCTGGTTCTGGCTGCCGCGCTACGCGTCTCCGGTCGCGCTAGGGGATGTAGTACACGGTCGTCAGCGCCTGGTTGCCGTTGCTGTCGTTCACCTGAATCTGCCATTGGTAATTGTCTCCGCTAGTCAAGCTGCCGACTGACGGCGGGTTGCCGCTTTCTATCGGATCGGTTCCCCACGTGATGCCGGCAGGCATGGGAACCTGGGCGCTGGTGAAGCCATTGAAGTTGGAGTTGGTGCTCGGTATCTGCCAGATTGTCCCGGTCGGACCGTTCATGTAGAACGAATAGGTGAAATCGCCGGCGTTGGCGGGATACGCCCAGGTAAACGTCGGCGTCAGGCTGGTGCTGCCGCTTTCGCTGGGTTGCAGGTTGGTGGCCAGGTCGCTCGCTCCTACAAGCGTGCTGGTGCCGTTCCATCCGGTTACCGTGCCAATCACAGTCTGGGTATCCGTGGGTGAATCGCTGTAGGTAACCAGGAAGTCGTAAGCCTGTCCTACGACCGGCATGACGCTGTTGAGGTAGACACTGTATTGGAATTGCTCGGTACCGCAACTGTTGCAGGCGCTGAGGTCCACGGGGTGGATCACATTCGGACCGGAGGTCAGCGTCACCGAGACGGGCAGTTTGTTCCCCTTCCGCAGATTGAAGTTGAGGCTGTAATCGACCTGGGTGCTGGGCTGGCTGCCGTTGTAGGAGGTATCTTGCTGGTACTGCGTTGTCACCGCAAGCGTGCTGTTTGCGGTGGGCAGTACCGGGTCGTAGCCCGTCAGGGTTCCAGTTGGAGTAATGGCTATGCCACTGGAGCCGCCGTTGTTATCGGTATTGCTGACATCTCCTAAATCGATCAGGCCGTCGTTGTTCTGGTCGAGGATGACAAAGTTGATGTAATCAGGGCTGGAATCGGTGGGCACATAGACCGTGTAAGAGTTTGGCGAGGAGGTCGATATGCTTCCCAGTGGAATGATTGTGGCGTACACGTCATTGTTGTTTTGATTGTAGAAGCCGACATACAGCGGTCCCGTTGGGGTGATGCCGGCAGGAATCGAGACTGCGCCGGTCACCGTGTTGTAGCCCGAGGGGACGGCGGACGTGAGGATGGTGACGCCCGTCGGGGTACCGCCGCCGTAAACCGCATACCCGCTCTGTCCGGCCGAGTTCACTCCCTTGGCGCGGAAGTAGTAGGTTGTGCCGCCCACGAACGTGCCGCTGCCGACAACGCTGTTGTTCAGTATCCAGACATTGGAATGGGTTCCGACCGCCTTGAATGTCCAGCTGGAGGGCGTGCCGGCGAAGGTCGAACTGGTGCTCCACTCGACGGTATACGATGTAACCGCCTCCACGCCATTGCTCTTGATTGCACCAAAATTGATGACCACGCCCTGCTCATTAGGGGTGATGGCGCTGAGCGGGGGAGCCGAGGTTGGGGCAGTCACGGTGGGATCGGCCAGCGTGACGGCTACGCCGGTAACATTCGCGTTCGAAACCTGCGGAGTGGGCTGGGTGCCGGCGTTCGTTGGGTCGGTGGCATTCGGCTGGCCCTGGCCCAGATTGTCCATGTTTGCGTCGAGCGTGTAGGTGCCCGGCGGCACGCCGCGGATGGTGAACGCCCCTCCATTCGTAAAGGGATAGGCGATGCTGGTGCCCTCTGCGGATCCGCCGCAGTTGTTGTTCAGATTCAAATAGACCTGCCCGGTCTGCGTCCCCGTGTAACCCACCGTGCCGGAGACCGTGTAACCCAGCGAGGCGCCGATGATCTGGGCGCTCGCGGAATTGTTCGACACGGTGACGCTCTGGGTGGCGGGATAGAACGCGGAACTGGGTCCCGTGATGGAAGGAGTGATTGTGTAGGTTCCGTTGGGCACGGTCCCGAACGAGTAGTTCCCGTTGATGTCGGTGGTGGTGGTCTGGACGGGATTGGTGTTGATGCTCACTGTGATCGCAGGTACATTGCCACCGCCGCCGCAGCCGGTGGTCAGGAAGATCTGGCCGCTAACCTGGGAGCCCGCGCTGTTGACGGCGATGGTATAGGTGTTTGGACCGGCTGTGTGGCTGGCGCTGTCCGTCACCGAGACGCTGAGTGGAACGGAGCTGGTAGAGGTGGGCGTTCCAGATACGAACAAGGTTGGTCCGCCTGCGCTCGAGACGGAGATGCCGTTTGACTCGGCGACGGCGGTCCCGTTGGTGGGGATTACGACGCTGTTCACGGTCCATGTGTAGGTTGGCCCGACACCGCCGGCTGAATTGATTTGCCCGCTGTAGGTCTGGTTGACAGTTGCCGAGGGGAGCGAACTCGGGTTGGGTGCGGGCAGAGTGAGTGCGGCCGGATTGCTGACCACGATGTTGTATCCGGTCTGAGTGACGCTTACGTTGGTGGTTGTGTCCGTCAGCTTGACGCTGAAGCTCACCGTTTGGGCTGACGTCGGCGTTCCGGTGATGGGCACGGAACTAGCGATGTACCCGCAAGGTGAGTTTGGCGCGGGTGAACTCAAACCGTCGGAAGGCAGGCCCGTAACCGCGTAGCAATAGTTCCCGCTGCCGCCTGATCCGATGATCGAACCTGAGTAGGCCTGGCCGGTGGTTCCCGCCCCCAGCGAGCTGGGGTTGGGTGTGGGCAGCGTCAGCGCGCCATAGACCGTAACCGTAAAGGCCTGGGTCGCGGTGTGGCTGGCCGAGTCCTTCACCTGGGCCGTGAAGCTGGCTGTCCCGGTCGTGGTCGGCGTGCCGCTCAGCACGCCCGCGCTGGACAGGGTGAGGTTGAAGGTGGCCAGGTTGCTCGTTCCTGTGGTCGACCAGGTATAGCCGGTTCCGGAGCCACCGGCCACGGCCAGAGTCTGCGAATAGAGAGTATTTGTGTAGGCCGGAGGCAGACTCGTGGTTGTGATGGTCAGCGCATTGGTGACCGTCACTGAGAAGGTGACTGTCGCGGTATGGCCGGTCGAGTCGGACACGGTTGCCGCAAAGGTCGCGGTTCCGATCGTCGCCGGCGTGCCCGACACCAGTCCTGCCGGGGAGAGCGTCAGGTTCAACGCTGCCAGGCTGGTTGTTCCTGCGAGGTTGGTGGTCCAGCCATAGCCGCCCGAACCGCCGGTTGCGGCCAGCGTCTGGGAATAGGGGGTATTCACAACACCGGTCGGCAGCGTGACGGTGGTCGAGATGGCCACCGTCGCCTCAATGGTGACCTGGAAGGTTGCCGAGCCGGTGTTTCCAGCCGAGTCTGTTACCGTCACCACCACGCTGGACACGACGTTCGCCGTAGTCGAGTTGGTGGGCGACCCGGTGATGACTCCGGCAGTCGAGAGGCTCAGCCCGGCAGGCAGGGTTGAGCCGCTAGGTGCTGCCCAGGTCCATTTGTAGCCAGTCGCCGAGCCGCCCGTGGCTGCCAGCGTCGTCGTCGGATAAGCCGTTCCGGGATAGCCGGCCGGTAGCGTAACCGGGGTGATGCTGACTCCCGGCAAAATGGTGATGGAGAACGTTGCGGTGGCTGAATTCGAGGCCGAATCCGACACCGTGACGCTGAAGCTTGGAGTTCCTGCTGTTGTGGGCGCGCCGCTGAGCGCGCCGGCGGTGGAGAGCGTCAACCCGCCGGGCAGAGTGGAGCCGGTGCTCACCGTCCATTTGTAGCCGGTGCCCGAACCGCCGGTGGCCGCCATGTTGAGCGAGTAATTCGATCCCACATAGGCGTTGGGCAGCGTGGTTCCGTTGGTGATGCCCAACGCGGGGTTGATGGTCAGCGAAAAGGCCGTGCTGGTGGTGTTGGAAGCGGAATCGGTCAGGGTGATGGTGAACGAGCTGGCACCGGAGGCGGTGGGTTTGCCCGTGATCGCGCCCGTACTCGACAGGGTGAGCCCGGGGGGTAGCGAGGAGCCGGCCTTCAGGGCCCAGGTGTAGCCTGTGCCCGAACCGCCCGTGGCAGCCAGTGTCTGGGAATAGTTCGATCCCACGTAGCCGGTCGGGAGCGTGGCCGCAGTGGTGATGGTGAGTGCCGGATAGCTGACCACGACCGAGTATGCCTTGCTGGCCGAGTCGCCGTAGGCATCGGCGGCCTGGATGGAGAAGAGGAAGGTTCCGGCGGCGTTGGGCATGCCGGTGATGGCGCCAGTGGCGGTATTGAGCGTCAATCCGCCGGGCAACGATCCGGAGAGGACGCTGTAGGTCAGGGTGCTCGCGCCGCCGGTGGCCGCGGCGCTGCCGGTGAAGGCGACGTTATAGGTGGCCGAGGCCGCAACCGTGCCGGTGAAGGTGATGGCCGGCGCTGGGCTGATGGTCAGTACGACCTGCTGTGTCGCCGTCAGCGCGGTGGCCGTGCCGGAGTCGGTGATGGCGAAGGTCAGGTTGACGGCGCCAGCCTCGGCGGCTACCGGCGCCGGGCCGGAGACCACGCCGGCCGTGCTCACGGCCCAGCCAGTCGGCAGGGTGCCCTGGGTCAGGCTCCAGGTGTAGGGCGCAATGCCGCCGGTCGCGGCCAGGGTGGAGCTGAAGGCCGCGCCCACGTTCGCCGCCAGCGTGGTGGTGGAGATGGCCGGCTGGGCGGGAACGGCGATGGTCGCGCTGGCCGACTTGGTCTTGTCGGCCACCGAGGTCGCGGTCACGGTGGCGGACAGCGCATTGGCCGATGGGGCCGGCGCCGTGTAGGTTGCCCCGGTGGTGGTGGTGCTGGAGAGCGTGCCGCCGCCGGTTACCGTCCAGGTGACTCCGGCGCTGTTCTGGTCGTTGCTCACGGTGGCGCTCAGCGTGGTGGTGTCGCCGCCGTCCACGGTGCTCGCGACTGCGGTTACGGAGACGCCTACCGACGGGGCGCTGCCGCCGCATCCGGCCATCCAGATCGACGCACCGACTCCAAGGCAAACAAGAGCAACTTTTTTCCAGGACATACAAAGCCTCCAAAAAGACGCATGGGTTTCTTGTAGGTAAGAACGCAAGACAGGCGCAATGGAAATCAGACGAAATGGTTCTATTTCGGCAAAATGGTTCCAATTTCGTGATGCAGTTCACAAATACTCAAGTTTTTCCGTTTGTGACAGCAAGTTCATGCCAAGGTATTGAGCAAAGAGGTACACTTGCCCCGTGGCGTGAGGGTGCCCAGCCGGAGGGGTTGTCCGGGGGCCCTCCATGCAAGGCCGCACCGTCTCCCTATGGCGACCATTCCGAAAATCCGGGCCACCGCTTCTGCGGCAGATCCATCTGTGAAATTGAACAGTTGGAAAGAAATAGCGTCCTACTTGGACCGTGACCCACGCACTGTGCAGCTGTGGGAGAAGTATGAGGGGCTGCCGGTTCACCGGCTGACCCATCGCGCCCGGGCCAGCGTGTATGCCTTCTCGGGCGAACTCGACGCCTGGCTGCGCGCTCGCTCCGGGCAATCGGCGGTTGAGCTGGCTTCGACGACATCGCCGATCTCTTTCGGAATGTATGCCAGGGCTCTTCTCCGCGTTCGCCCTTACGTGTGGGCCGGCGTGGCCATGGCTTTTGCCGGTCTGCTGGCTGCCGGTCTGTGGGCGGTGAAGGCGCATTCTGCGGCAAGGCCCCTTCCGGCCGGCATGATCGTGGTGCTCCCGTTTGAGAACCAGAACTCCTCGGACGATCTGCTGGTCGATGGCCTGACCGACAGCCTGATCGCCGATCTGGGAAAATCAGGCGGAATCCAGGTCATCTCCCGGAGCTCGGTCATGCCCTTCAAAAGCAGCCATCTGCCCCTGCCGCAGATCGCCACCCAGCTCCATGCGGCGCTGGCTCTCCAGGGCACTGTCGCCCAGGTTGGCAATGAATGGCACGTGACGGTCGAGCTGCTGGACGCTGCCCAGGACCGCCATCTGTGGGGCGCCACTTATACTCGCAGAACCGACGAGATTCTGTCCCGGGAAGATGAGCTGGCCTCGGCCATAGCCACCGCGGTGACCATGAAGCTCACCGGCGCCGCTCCACCGCTGGCCCTCGATTCCACCGCTGCGGCGAACCCCGGGGCCCGGCAGGCGTATTTGACCGGTCGGTTCTATTGGAATCAGCGTGACCTGCCCGGTTTGCAAAAGGCGGTTTCCTACTTTGACCAGGCGATCGCCATCGACGCGAAATACGCTCCGGCTTATGCCGGGCTGGCGGACAGCTATGACCTGATGACCGACCGCGGCGGTTTGCCCACGCAGGAGGCATTCCACCGCGCCAAGGCTGCCGCGCAGGCCGCGCTGGCGCTCGATCCGGGGTCGGCCGAGGCGTATAACGCGCTGGCCGTCGCCACCTGCCGTCAGGATTGGGACTTCGCCGCCGCCGAGCAGGATTTCAAAAAGGCCATTGAGCTGGATCCCAACTACGCCGTCGCGCACCAGTGGTATGGCGAGTTTCTAGGCGATCTGCGCCGCTTTGACCAGAGCATCGCCGAGCTGAAGAAGGCCAAGGAACTGGACCCGCTGTCGCCCATGGTGGGCAGCGATCTGGCCGACGGCTATCTGCACGCCGGCCGCTACGCCGAGGCCGAGGCGGAACTGCATCGCATTCTCGACCTCTACCCGGATTTTGTGCCGGCGCACCGGTACCTGGCCACGGTTTTTGTGGTCCAGTCCAAGTTTGACCAGGCTGAGAGCGAGGCGCGGATCTACCTGCAGCAGAGCGGCGACGAAACGCTGCTTCAGTCAGTAGCGATCCACCGCTTGGTGGCCGCCGGCAAGCTGGATGAGGCGCGCGCCGAGGTGCGGCGTCTACTTGAAGGAAAGCGCGGCGCTACCTTCAACGCCTTTCAAAAGGCCGGCTTCTATTTCAATACCGGCCAGACCGAATACGCCTACGCCGCGTTGCAGAATGCTTATCGGGAGCGGTCCTGGTGGCTGGTCACCATGCTGGTCGATCCGGGATTTGACGGGATTCGCAATCAGCCCCGGTTTCAGGATCTGGCGCGGCGCGTCGGCCTTCCCATGGATGGCGCTGCCGGCAGCGGCGACGCGGTGATCGCCTCGCGCTGACGGCGTTTTTCCCTTCCCGATTATTTGCCGCTTGAGAGGCGCCGAGGCGGACTCGCATCCCCTCCGCGCGCGGGTTACGTCTTGCACAGCGGAAACGCCGTGATGCGCAGCTTGGCTGCGGCGTAGGGGATGAGCAGGATTGTTTCTTCCGGGCCGCCGCTCGAGACTGGGCTCTGCGGCAGCGGGTCGGCCGCGCCGTCTTCTGCCAGCCACGAGTCAAGCTTGCGCGCCTTCACGCGGAGCCGGACTGGCGCGTGGCGGCTGGTGAACGGACCTTCACGCACCTCACCCTCTTGGACCGCGATGCTCTCGGCCGGCGCGGCCGGATCGACGTTGAGCGCGTAGTTCCACGGCGTCGAGGGAAATACCTGCCAGTCGGCTGTCATTCCCCGTGTGCGCATCTTTACCCAGCTCTCGCCCACGCCATAGGAGAACACCAGCGGCCCGCGCTCGACGGCAACAGAATCGTTGAACCAGCGGCTGATGCGCGGCGCCATGGGAAAGTTGACTTCGATTCGGTCGCCGGCGCGCCAGGTGCGCTCGACGCGCGCGAAGGTTCCTGGTGCGGGTGCGGGCTGCGCCTGTCCGTTGACCAGAATGGTGGCGCCGGCGGCCCACGCCGGGATGCGGAACTCGATGGGGAAGCTGGCCGGCGCGGCGGGGTTGACGGTGAAGCGAATAGCGCCGTGAAACGGGTAAACGGTCTCCTCGATCACCTGCACCCTCGTTCCGCCCAGTATTGTGATCACCTCGCAGGGAGCATAGGCGGCTGCCACCAAGCCATCCTGCCCGGGCGCGCCGGAGAGCATGAACAGGCTCGAGGTAAACTTGGGCCATCCCTGGTGGAAGTTCGCCGTGCAGCAGCCGAAGTTGGGCTCCAGGCCATAGAGATTCGACTCTGGTCCGTCGGTGGTCCAGGGCTTGTGGTGCAGGCTGCACTCCACCTGGTTGGGCTCCTGGTTGTACTGGTGAGCCCACATATCGTCAGTGAATGCGCCGGGCAGGGCATTGAAGGCAAGCTGCTCCAGCCGGTCGCCGAAGGCCGCGTCTGCGGCGATGGCCAGCGATTGCTCCAGTGAGAACATGGTCTCAACCACCGTGCACAGCTCCGAGCCTTGTGAGGGGTTGCGTCCGGCCAGATGCTCATCGCAGGAGAACATGCCGTTGGGAAGACCATGGTAGCGAGTCAGTGCGGCGATCATTGCGCCGGCCGCGGCGCGATCCTTGGCTGAGCCCGAGACCAGCGACCAGACCGGCCCCGCCTTGATGGCCTGGCCGTTGTTCACGCCATGCGTAGCCAGCCCTACATCCACAGGCCCATCGCCTTTGTCTTGCTTGAGGAACTCCTCCGTGATGCGCTGCGTATATTTGAAGTCTGCATACTGCGCCTGCCAGTCGTAGCCCTGCGCCTTGAGCAGGCGTGCAAGATCGAGCAAGTAGGCGGAACCGGTGCGGTTATAGAGCCAGATCACGGAGAGCAGCTCGTCCTGCCAGCGGTACTTGCCCCAGTCGCGCAGCGGCCGCGCCGGCAGCGCGCTGAGCTGATGGCGAAAATAGCGTTCCATCACCGGAATCACGCGCGGATCGCCGCTCACCTCATGATATTGGCAGAGGACTTTGAGCATCACGAAGCGCGGCCACCAGTCGTCGTTAGAGGCGGGCCCGATCATGCCGTTGGCTGCGTGGTGATCGAGCGTCCAGTCGATGAATCGCTGCGCCTTGGCCTTGAGACCGGCGTCATCGAGCAGATACGCGAGCGGCACCAGGCCGTCGAGAAAGTAAGGGCCGCGCTCCCACGACTCCCCGCTGCCTCCCAGCCATCCGCTATTGGGGCCGACGTCGGCCCAGGTCTCGTCCAGGTGTCCGCCCAGCCCGGAGGCCTGAATGCGCAATTGATCCTTCAACCATCCACGCGGGCGAATGGAACCGAGCGGCAAGGGATAAAAAGTGCTGACCGCAAGCGGTGCGCGGTTGCGGATGACTGGCTGGCCTGCCGGAACTGTTTGTTCGTTGGGCGAGGTGCGATTTTCTTCAGATAAGAGAAGCTGCGGCAGGGAAAGTGACGACGCCAATCCGCAGAGACTCATGCGGGTCAGGAACTGGCGGCGTGTGGCGGGCGACGAAGAGGAAGGAAGCATGGCGCAGCTCCTGAAGCGGCTCCGAATCGAGCCCTCCGCCATCCTACACAACTGGCCACGCTGCGTGTTTGGTGCGCTCATCTTAGCTGGAAAGCGACCAATGGGCGGCTCCCGCATCGAATAGAGAATGGATTCCCCGCCTCTCTCTCCACGTCTGCCGGTGGCCGACGCCGTGCTCCGCTTTCCCTTCGACAACAGCTATGCGCGGCTGCCGCAGCGGTTCCATGCGCGCGTAAACCCGACGCCGGTTGCCGCGCCACGGCTGGTCAAGTTGAATGAAGCGCTGGCGCAGGAACTGGGTTTCGATGCAGACGCGCTCCAGAGCGAGGCGGGCATCGCATTCCTGGCCGGCAATCGCGTAGCCGAGGGCTCCGAGCCGGTGGCGATGGCGTACGCCGGCCATCAGTTCGGATCGTTTGTGCCGCAGCTGGGCGACGGACGCGCCAACCTGCTCGGTGAGGTGATCGGGCGCAACGGCGTGCGCTACGACATCCAGCTCAAGGGCTCCGGACGCACGCCCTTCTCCCGAGGCGGCGACGGCCGCGCCGCGGTAGGGCCGGTGCTGCGCGAGTACCTTGTCAGCGAAGCCATGGCGGCGCTGGGTGTGCCGACCACCCGCGCTCTGGCTGCCGTCACCACCGGCGAGCGCGTGCGGCGCGATACGGCCGTGCCCGGAGCCGTGTTCACGCGGGTTGCGGCGAGCCATCTTCGTGTGGGCACGTTCCAGTATTTTGCGGCGCGGCGCGATACAGAAGCCGTGCGCCTGCTGGCCGAATACGCAATCGCCCGCCATGATCCTGACGCAGCAAGGGCCAGCCATCCCTGCCGCGCCCTGCTCGAAGGCGTCATCGCGCGCCAGGCTCGCCTGGTTTCGCAGTGGATGCTGTTCGGTTTCATCCACGGCGTGATGAATACTGACAACATGTCCATCTCCGGAGAGTCGATCGACTTTGGCCCCTGCGCCTTTATGGAGGCTTATCACCCGGCCACGGTCTTCAGCTCCATAGATCACGGCGGACGTTACGCGTATGGCAATCAGCCGAATGCTGCGCTGTGGAACCTGGCGCGGCTGGCCGAGGCGCTCCTGCCAGTTCTGATAGAGGAGGCGGGGAGCGAAGAAGCCGCGGTGGCTGCGGCGAATGAAGCGCTAGCTGCTTTTGAGCCCGCGTACACGCAGGCCCGTAGCGCCGGACTGCGCCGCAAGCTTGGCTTCTTCTCAGAGCGCGATGGAGATGCGGCTCTGGCCGAAGACCTTCTCGCTCGCATGGCCGCAAACCAGGCCGACTTCACGCTGACCTTTCGCGGGCTCTGTGACGCCGCCGCTGGACCGGAGGGTGACGCGGCTGTTCGCGCCCTGTTTGCCGATCCCGGCGCCTATGACGAATGGGCGGTCAGGTGGCGGGAGCGCCTTTGTGCAGAGCCGGAAGAAGCCGAAGTGCGCGCCGCGGCAATGCGCACCGCGAATCCACGCTTCATCCCCCGCAACCACCGGGTGGAAGAGGCGATTGAGGCAGCAACCTGGCGTGAGGATTTCCGGCCATTCGAGGAGTTGCTCGATGCTGTCTCGCGGCCCTTCGAGGATAGGCCTGGACTGGAGCAATATGCGCTGCCCGCACGGCCCGAGGAGCGCGTGCTGCAAACGTTCTGCGGGACCTGACCGCGCCGGCCGGAACCTAGCGGCGCTTGCCTTCAATCTGCGTGAAGCTCTTGTACATGCTGTCGAGCAAATCCTGCTTGTGGCCGTCGTAGTCCTGCGAGAGCTCCCACATGAAGACGCCGCCCAGGTCGCGAACAGCGAGCGCGTAGGCGACCTTTCTCGCTGTGGACGCAGGATCGTCGTAGGTGATGAAGCCCGGCGTTGGCGATGTGCGAACAAGGTAGGGCGCCATTGCGATGGGATCGAAGGATTGCACCCAGCCGTCTTTGCCGATGCGCGGCTTGATGTAGGTGCCATAGTCGCGGCCGGCCGTTGATTTCTCGCAGTTGCACGCGCCGTAGAGCTGACCAACGGGAAACTCGTATCCGTAGAAGGCCGTGCCCAGGTTGATCTTCTCGGGCGGAACGCCGAGCTTGTTGAGGTAGAGGTTCACGCTGTCGTCAAGGCTGCCGTCGTGGCCCGGGTCAGCGTCGGCGGAGAACAGCGGGGAGTTGTGTCCGGGGTGGCTGGTCCACGGGCCATGAAAGTCATAGGTCATCACGTTGTAGAAGTCGACGATGGGATTGAGCTGCACAAAATCATAATCACCCCAGTGTCCGGGCTCGGATGGTGTGGCCATCGAGAGCAGAAACCGCGGCGCGTGCAGAGCGTCGCGAAGCGAGCGCATGAGAAGGACGTTGTTGGCCACGTCCGTCTGATCTTCCGGCACCTCCCAATCCAGGTCCATTCCGTCGTAGGAGTGCTGGACGACGAACTGCTGCACGTTGCGAACAAAGCGGGCGCGCGATTCCTCGGTAGCGGCCATTTTGCGGAACGCCTCCTCTGCCCCCTGCACACAAGCCAGCACCCGCACACCAGTCGCATGAGCTCGCTGGACGAGGCGGTCTTCCCCTGCGTGCGGAGAGACAGTGACCGAGCCGTCTCCGGCAGGATTGATCACCATCGCGACTTCAATCAGGTGAGTCAGCTTCTTGAAAGGGATCTGCCTGGTCGAGTAGGCGGGCACCCGTGGATGTTCCTGGTGCAGATAGTAGGCGACCAGGCGCTTGGGCGCGGCATTGGAGCCCTGGGCATGCGCGCAAGGCATCAAGCTCAGAGCAAGCAAGAGGAATGCGCTGAGCGCGGCGTTCCGCTGCAACGGCAATTTCTGAATGAAGCGGGGCATCGAGTGTCCGTCCCTCTTTCCGGGGCCAACAGCGAAGAAGTAAACCGTCAATGCGGAAGGCTCACGGCATAAAGGTACCACGCCGCGTGCGGTAGCCACTGCTCGGTCCATCGCCAGTCTTCGTCCTTGCCGGTGACGGCGTAGCCGAGATTGAAGGCGATGCCGTCTTCGCTGTCCAGGCCGGCGGTGATGCCGTTCATGATTCCGCCCGGCGCGCCGGTGTATTTGTAGGAGCGGAAGAACATGTACGGCGCGTAGCCGTGTCCGCTGCCCATCAGCATGCTCGCATCGAACGGATTGCGTCCGAGTATCCAGTGCAACTGGTCCCATGCATAGGCGCGGAGCTGGGCTTGAAACTCCGGCTTGCTGGCGTAAAGCGGTTCCGCCATGCGCGCAGCCGCGGCCAGCGAAGCGAGTCGCGCATTCTCGCCCTGCCACCACGGCGCCGCTTCGGTGTCATGTGGAAAAAAGAATGCGGTCCGCACTTTTCCCTCTGTGCGCACTAACTGGCGCGCGTAGCCGAAAGGATTGTTGACCTCAGCAGTAACGGAAAGCTCGAATCGCAGTGATCGTTCCACGGTCTCGAGAACCTTGGGCCGAATCGCATCCGCAGCAATATTCAGGTACTCGAGAAGGCTGATAACAGGCAGGCCCGCATCAGAGGGGTGAAAGTAGGGACGGGTGCCATCGTCGGCGCGCCAGTAGTCGTGCCAACTTCCCTCCGTGGTCAGTCTGGCCATCAGCCTGGCTGCGCGCGCGTCGGCCGCGCTGCGATAGGCTTGCTCGTGCGTCGCGCTGTAAAGCTCGGTCGCCGCCATCAGTGCGCAATAGTCATCGAGAATATTTTCAACTCCGTCATTCAGCAATTCGCGATTATGCGCATTGAGAAATGCAAATGCCTCCTCGGCTACCCGCAGATAGACTCTTCGCTGAATCTCTCCGTCGGCCGGCATCGTGCTCGCCAGCGCCAGCGCGGCAATGGCCATGCCGCCGCCGGCGCGAAAGCTCGCTTCGTAGGCATGCGGTCCCTCCGCCGGGGCAATCCGCCCGGTCGGGTCGGACGGTCTCAGTTTGATTTGCGTTTTCCAGTTCGGATTTCCGATCACTCGATCCTGTGCAAGCTTTCCAATGCCCGGAGCATTGATCATTTGGTAGAACGACCCATCTGGCCTTTTGATGCGAACCAGGTAGTCCGCTCCGTAGAGGCCCTCGGCCAGCATCCGCCTCTCATACTCAGTGAAGTCGTTGTCTTTCCGCGCCTCAAGAACCCGATAGCTCTGGAGCAGACTCCACACTACAAGCGGCGTCTGCTGCGGATTGAAGTAGGAGGTCGGATTCTGATGCGAAAGATAAATCCCATAGTCACCCGTGGCGTCGTACCATCCGCCACGCATATCCGCGTAGCCCAACTGACCGCCTGGAAGCTGGAGATGGCGGTCGGCCGCATCCAGGTCTCCGCTGGCCCGCTGTCCTTTGAAATAGAAAACTACATTGGAGAGCGTGTTGCGCTCGAGAATGTTGTCGGTGATCTCGAAGGCGCATGAGGTGGTGTCGCCCTCAGCCGTGTGAACTCGCAGCGCATAGTGTCCTGTCTTCTGCCATGCACTGAAGTCCGCAGTCCACAAAGACTGGCTGCCCCACGCATCCACGTTTCCGCTTGGGTTCAGGCTGCCATCGAAGACGGTCTTGCCCGAACCGACGTCTACGAGCGCAAAGTTACCTGGGTGATTCAGCTCTAGATCGGCAACGATCGCACGTTTAGGAGCGAGGGTCTCGTATCCGACCTGATCAATGAGCACGCGGACCTGGCACCAGCACGCCGGCACGCATAGGACGAGAGCGAAAAATGCTGCGAAGAGACGATTGAGATTAGTGTCGCGACCCGTGTTTCGCATTGAGAAGTCACCGTTGCGGATAGAGATAAAGAGCCCAATGATTGTGAATCCTCAACCAGTGTAGTGAAGGGAGCGAATCTCTGGCGCGTTTATTTCGAGAGAGCGCCAACCGAGGCAGCGAGGAATCGTGCTCCGGGTACCGCCATTGTCGCGCACCATCTCCTGAAGCCGCGCCTTCTTCGAGGTGAGAAGATGGAGTGGGCCCGGCGGAGCGGGCGGAAGCCGCGCCCTGCTTGGCCTGCCGGCGGCGCCTCCGTTGGAGGTCCGCGCGCACCGAATCGCTCATTACTCTAGAGGAGAATTCATGATGGTACATTTATTGCGAATAGAGCTTACAGGACGGTCCCGCGTGGTCTGCGCGGCGGCGGCCTTTGCGTTGATCAACAGCATCGCGCACTCAACGGGCGCGGCAGCACAGCAGACTCCGGAGGCGGAAGCCGCCAATTATTTTGCCGAGCGCCAGACCGCGGACGCGTTGAAGACGCTGTCGCCACCGGCGCAGGCGGTCATGGCCCGCTTGTCCAAATTGGACTCGATGTCCATCAACGACTGGCGATTTCACATCGGCGATCTGGCGCACGGAGAGGCCATCGATCTCGACGACGCTGCGTGGCAGGTGATCCACACGCCGTTTCAATCGGACAGCAAGGATACGGTGTGGTTTCGCACCTGGGTTCAGATTCCCAAGACACTCGACGGCTATGACCTGACCGGCGCGCGCACGTGGATCGAATCTCTGCGCGACAATTACGCGGCCGTTTACGTCAATGGCCAGCGTGTCTCGAGCGGCGCCGATGCGGAACCGCTGGTGCTTTCGAGTGGGGCGACTCCGGGAGGCAGGACGCTGGTCGCCATTCGGCTCGACAAGTCCGATGAAGGCCAATCTCTCGATCCGCAGAGCGTCTATTTTGACGCGCCGACTGGGCGCCCTGATCCGCACGATATCTACACCGAGTGTGTCTCGGCGGCGCTGCTGATTCCGAGTCTTGCATCGGATGTTCCGGCCGAGCGGGCACGGCTGGAGAAGGCCCTTGCCGATGTGGACATGAATGCGCTGAGCCGGGGCGATCAGCAGGGATTCGATCGCTCGCTGCGCCAGGCGCAGCAGGATCTGCAGGCGCTCAGACCGCTGTTGCAGACCGCAACGTTTCACCTTACGGGCAACTCCCACATCGACGCTGCGTGGCTGTGGCCGTGGACCGAAACAGTGGACGTGGTGCACCGCACTTTTGGCACCGCGCTGCAATTGATGGATGAATATCCTGACTACACATACTCGCAGTCGGCGCTCCAATACAACGTCTGGATGGCGGAAAAATATCCGGAGTTGAATGCCGAGATCGCCAGGCGGATCAAGGACGGCCGCTGGGAGGTGTTGGGCGGCATGTGGGTTGAACCGGACCTGAACATGCCGGGAGGCGAATCACTGGTGCGGCAACTGTTGATCGGGCAGCGCACCATGAAGCAGCTCTACGGCGTGACTACGCGCATCGGCTGGAACCCGGACTCGTTCGGCTACAACTGGCAGCTGCCGCAGATCTACAAGAAGTCCGGCATCGACTACTTTGTCACGCAGAAGCTGGCGCACAACGAGATCAATCCGCTGCCCTTCAAACTGTTCTGGTGGGAGTCGCCGGACGGCAGCAAGGTGTTGACGTACTTCCCGCACAGCTATGCCAACCGGGACCTGGACCCGATCCGGCTCTCGAACGACCTGGTCAAGGCGAGAACGCAGTCGCCGGGCCTGCTCGAGATGATGGATCTGTACGGCGTGGGCGACCATGGCGGCGGAGCCACGCGCGCAGTTCTCGATCAGGGCACGCACTGGATGCAACCCGGCAGCGTTCTTCCGGCAATGAAGTTCGGAACGGCGCAGAGCTACTTTACCGGCGTTGAAAAGAAGATTGGCGCGGACTCGCCGGTGTGGAACTACAAGGCGATGGCGCAGGGCGTGGCCGCATTGCCCGCGCCTGCGGCTGGTGAGATTTCCATTCCTACTTGGAACGACGAGCTCTACTTCGAGCACCATCGCGGCACTTATACAACGCAGGCAAATCATAAGCGCAATATGCGCGACAGCGAAGAGAGGCTGCTGACCGCGGAAAAGTACGCTTCGCTGGCGTGGCTCGACGGGCAACCGTATCCTGCAGCGGAGTTGAATGAGGCCTGGAAGAAGGCGCTCTTCAATCAGTTCCACGATCTTGCCGCCGGCTCGGGCATAGGCGTCATCTATCAGGATGCGCAGCGGGAATACGACCAGATCCGCTGGGCAACGGACGAAGCATCGTCGAATGCCCTGCACGCCATTCAAGCCCGTATCGATACGAAGGCAGCAGGCAGCGTGCCGGTGCTGGTGTTTAATGCACTCGGCTGGCAGCGATCCGGATTGGTTACGGTTAGCGTGCAGATGCCGGAGCATGCAGTGGACGGCGTTTCGATCGTGGACTCTCACAATCGCGTTGTGCCTTCGCAGATTTTGGCGACGGATGCGGCAACGAATACTTTCCGGCTGTTGGTCGATGCGCGGGACATTCCCTCGCTTGGTTATGAAGTCCTTCACGTGGTGCCGGGCAGAATGAAGTTTCCAAGCGACCTGCATGTGAACGGTTTGACGCTGGAGAACACGGCCTTGAAGGTGACCGTCGACGCCACTACCGGCTGTATTGCCAGCCTCTATCACAAGGCGGATGGGTTTGAGGCACTGGCTCCGGGCTCATGCGGCAATCAGCTGGAGACATTCAAGGACACTCCGATTGACGACGACGCATGGAACATCGATCCGGGTACTCTGGATCACTTCACAGCGCTCACGCAGGCTGACTCGGTGAAATTGGTTGAGCAAACTCCGCTGCGCGCCGTCATTCGTGTGTCGCGCAAGTGGCAGAGCTCGACCTTCGTGCAGGACATTGTGCTCTACGCGGGATCGGACCAGGTGGAAGTGGTCAACAACATCGACTGGCATGAGACACACGTTCTGCTCAAGGCTGCGTTCCCTCTGGCTGCCTCCAGTGCAGACGCTACGTACGAGATTCCCTTCGGCACAATCAATCGGCCGGCGACGCGCAACAACACATGGGAGCAGGCGAAATTCGAAGTGTCCGCGTTGCGCTGGGCTGAGCTGGGCGATGGCAAGCACGGCCTGTCGCTGATCAACAATTCAAAGTATGGCTATGATTGCCAGGGGAACGTTCTGCGCCTGACAATGCTCCGTTCTTCAGTCTCGCCCGACCCCAATGCCGACCGAGGGCATCACAGCTTTACCTTTGCTCTCTATCCGCATGCGGGAAGCTGGAAGGATGCGCTGACCATCCGGCATGGCTACGAGTACAACTCAAGTCTGACAGCGATGCAGGTTGAACCGCATGCGGGTGAGTTGCCGCTGGTGCACTCGTTCCTGGCGCTCAAGGGCGAGAATGTAGTGCTGACCGCGGTGAAGAAGTCTGAAGACGCGAATGGCGTGATCATTCGCTTCTACGAGTGGGAAGGAAAAGAGGGTGCAGCCGAGATCCAGGTTCCGCCGGGCGCGGTGCGAGCCACCCTGACCAACCTGATGGAGGCAGACCAGGGCGCGCCGCTTTCATTCAGCGGGCCGGCCACGGTGAAGGTGCCTGTGCATCCCTTTGAGATCACGTCGGTTCGCATCGACTATCCGCATGAAGAGCAGTGAAGACTCGAGAGGGGAGAGTGCGCGGCGCAGGTTACATCAGCTCGCGTCGCGCACCAGAATCACGTGCAGAAAGCGCGGGCCGTGGACGCCCTTGATGCGCGTCATTTCGATATCTGCCGTGGCGCTGGGGCCGGAGATGAAGGTCACCAGCGCGGGCGGCGCAGCGCAGCGATCGAAGTACTCGGGCAGTGCTTCAACAACCTGGCTCGCGCGTAACACGCACAGGTGCCAGTCGGGCAGCAGCGAGAGCACGCGCCGGCCCTCTGCCGCAGAGTGATGCAGCGTGATGGTTCCAGACTCGGCCACACCGCAGAAGGCCGCCGTGACAACGCCCTCAGCCTCTTCAATCTCCTCGGTCGAAAGGCCGTGATCGATCTTCCATTCGACACCGTCCGCGAGCCACGCTGCGGGCAAGCCTTCGGGCGCAACGAAGCGCTTTCTGCCGCTCTGGGCAAGCTGCGCCGCTATTGCGGCTGGAATTTCTCCAGGCGAACACTCCACCACCTCGGCATCGTACTCGCGCAGGCGCTCGATCATGCGCTCCAGGCAGGCATCGCGGCTCAGGCTCCCGCGGCGCACGTAGTCGCGCGGCAGCACCGGTGTCTCCTGCGCGCTGCCAGCCGGATGCAGATGCGCGGTCGCGCTGCGAATGCCGGCGAGTATGCGTTGCCGCGATGTTGGCGCTGCGCTCATTTTGCCCCCCGCTCGCGAGCGGCCCACCACTCGTGGAAGGTTTGCTGCGGCAGCCCGCGCAGATCGCGCGTCTGCGTCCATTTGGCGCCGAGGAAGGGCAGGGAATGAATCCAGCCGTCCTTGCGCGTGAACAGGCCCAGGCCGATACGCCCGAACCGCTGCGCCAGATGGAAACGCCACGCGCGGGCAAACAGCAGGTTGGCCATGCGCAGGCCGAGATAGAGTGGATCGAAAAAGCGCAGGGTCTGCTTGCGCTCCTTGTCGGTGACCTGCGCGCGCAGTTCCAACAGCACTTCGGGAATGTTGATTTTCACCGGGCAGACTTCGTAGCAGGCGCCGCAGAGCGACGACGCGTAGGGCAGCGTCTGCGCGTGTTTCAGCTCCATGAGCTGCGGCGTGAGGATGGCGCCGATGGGCCCAGGGTACACGGAGCCATACGCGTGGCCGCCGGTCTGGCGATAGACCGGGCAGGCGTTCATGCAGGCCGCGCAGCGAATGCACTTCAGCGTCTGGCGCTCGACCGGCCGCCTCAGCATGCGTGAGCGGCCGTTATCGAGCAATACCACATAGAAGCGCTGCGGGCCGTCGCCCGGCACAACGCCGGTCCACAGCGAGGTGTACGGATTCATGCGCTCACCGGTGGCTGAGCGCGCCAGCACCTGCAACATCACTTCCAGATCCTGATAGCGCGGCAGAACTTTTTCAATGCCGGCCACGGTGATCATGGTGCGCGGCAGCGTCAGGCACATGCGCCCGTTGCCTTCTGACTCGACAACGGCCACGCCGCCGGTCTCCGCAATAAGAAAATTAGCGCCGCTGATGGCCGTGGGAATGGTGAGAAATTTCTGGCGCAGATACGTGCGTGCCGCAGCGGTGAGCGCATGCGGGTCGTCGGAGAGATTCTTCAATCCCATGCTGCGCGCAAAGATCTCGCGCACCTGGCTGCGATTGATGTGCAGCGCGGGCACGACGATGTGCGATGGCTCTTCCTGACCCAGTTGCAAAATGATCTCGGCCAAATCCGTCTCGAAGACTTTGACGCCCGCGGTTTCGAGAAACGGATTGAGCTGAATCTCGGCCGAGGTCATGGTCTTGATCTTGATGACCTCGCTCGCCTTTTCTTCTCGCAGCAGGTTAAGGATGATCTGGCGCGCCTCGGCTGCGTCGACGGCCCAGTGCACATGGCCGCCGGCAGCGGTGCAGCGCTCTTCAAACTGTTCGAGGTAGTAGTCCAGGTTTTCGAGAGCATGGGCGCGAATGGCCGAACCTGCCGTGCGCAGCTCCTGCCAGTCGGTCTTCTCCGCGACCAGCCGGCCGCGCTTGGCCTGGATCACGTCGATCGCGTGGGCCACATTCTTGCGCAGCTGCGGATTGCGCAGCACTGGCAGCGCGCCCTCGGGGAAAGGCGGCGCGTAGACCGGATCAAGCTCGGCATGGCTCATGCGAAGGCCTCTGCCGGCTGCTCTTCGGTGCTGGCCAGAATTTGCGCCAGGTGGATGGTCTTCATGCCCGCGTACTGGCGGTGCAGCGCGCCGCCCAGATGCATCAGGCAGCTGTTGTCGAGTGCGGTGCAATACTCGGCCCCGGTGGTCACCACGTCCTGCAGCTTGGTCGCCAGCATGGCCGACGAGACTTCGGCATTTTTTATCGAGAACGTTCCGCCGAAGCCGCAACAGCGGTCCGTGTTGGCCAGTGGCGCCAGGTCGAGGCCCTTCACCTTGGCCAGTAAACGATACGGCTTGTTGGCGAGATGCAAGGCCCGCAAGCCGTGACAGCTGGCGTGGTAGGTCACGCGATGGGGAAAGTAGGCACCCACGTCCTCCACGCCCAGCCGATCAATGAGGAACTCGCTCAGCTCGTAGACGCGCGGCAGCAGAGCGGCAAAATCCTTGCGCAGGGATTCGCTGCCCAGCTCTTCAAACAGGCCGTGATACTGGTCGCGGATCATGGCCACGCAGGACGAGGAGGGAATCAGAACAGATTCGGCGTCGCGATAGAGCTGCACGAAACGTTTGGCCTGTGAAAAGGCTTCACCGCGAAAGCCGGTGTTGGCGTGCATCTGGCCACAGCAGGTTTGTGTGGGGCGAAACTCCAACTCCACGCCCAGCCGCTCCAACAGGGTGACCACCGCGCGCCCGGTTTCAGGAAACAGGGTGTCGTTGTAGCAGGTGATAAACAGCGAAGTGCGCATGGGGAGCACCGGATCGTGAGGGAGCTTGAATTGAAGGCTGATTCTATCCTGTTGAGGTATAAATTGTCTATTGAATCAGCCGGTGCGGATACTGCGGGAACGCTCCCACACGCGCTGCTACACAACTTTTCACGAGGCAGCAAATGTCTCATGGAAATGATTCATCCCCCTCGCAAAACGAGGGTTTGATCTGCGATTCTGATTCCGGGAGAACGCACTTGAGACCAGACTGGCACCACAACGCTCTGCGCCTGGCATTGGCGCTTGTTTTGATTTTGCAGATGAAAGTCCTCTTCGCCGCGCCCGCAGTCATTCGTCCCGGGGCAGTGTGGCTCGACGACAAAGGCGTGGAGATTCAGGCTCACGGCGGCGGCGTGATCCTCTGGCATGGAACGTACTGGTGGTTCGGCGAAAACCGCGGGAAATCCCTCAGCCCCGACAAGCGCTACGTGACCTGCTACTCGTCGCAGGACCTGGTGCACTGGAAATATCATGGCCAGGTGGTGGCGCTCACCGATCCGGATCACATCGGCCCGCAGTGGGTGCTTGAGCGGCCCAAGGTCTTTCCCAACGGGCGCACCGGCAAATTTGTGATGTACGCGCACCTCGATGACGGCGACTATCGGCTGGCCAAGGTAGCCGTGCTGGTGAGCGACCGCATCGATGGCCAGTACCACTACGTGCGCAGCTTTCGCCCGCTCAATAAGGAGAGCCGCGACATTGGCCAGTTTATTGACGACGACGGCTCCGCCTACCTGGTCTTTGAATCGCGGCCCACGGAGAGCTTCATTATCGGCAAGCTCTCAGACGATTATCTGAACGTGGAAACGCTGATGAGCATTCTGCATTGTCAGCTTGAAGGCGACGCGGTGGTCCACTATAAGGGCCTGTACTACGCCATGGGCTCGCACTTGAGCGGCTGGGACCCCAACCCCGATCTCTACGCTACCTCGCCTTCGCTCAGCGGGCCGTGGTCCGAGTTCAAAGACGTGGCTCCGCCGGAGACCAAGACGTACGGCTCGCAATCGGCTATGCTGCTCAAGGTGACCGGGTCAAAGGGCTCAACGGTGATCTTCATGGGCGACTTCTGGAATCCGAGTGCGCTGTGGGACTCGCGCTACCTGTGGATGCCGCTGGAGATTGGCGACGGCAAGCTGCGGCTGCCGGCCCCGCACGACTGGACGATCGACATGGCGACGGGTGAGTCGGCGCTGACCAAATAGACGCTAGGGCCGGCAGCAGTCGTGGCGGATCAGTGGTACATAGTAGGCATCCAGCCACCAGGAAAGCGTGAATAGCACCACCATGCCGCCCATGGCGCAGAAAAACATCCGCACCGGCAGCGTGGAGAGAATTGATTCCTGAGAGGCCGCGCAGTTGGGCGAGTGCCAGGCGTAGAGCAATCCGCTCCCGAAGCAGACGCAGGCAGCCAGCGCCACGCGCAAGAGCGCCGTCTCCAGCCGCTCCTCCCAGCGCGTGCCGGGCACAAAGAAGGCGCTCAGCATGACCGGGTAGAGCGACAGCATGCTCAGGAGAAACGACATCGGTCTCAAGAGTTCCAGGATCATGGGCCGGCTCCCTGGCTGCGGGGGCGTGCTTGTTTCAAAGGGCCGAGCCGGGGTACGCGGAAGCGTGGCGCCGCTCGGCTTTATTCTAATCCTGCCTGCATCGGCCCTCGGTTACTTGCCGAGCGTATGCCCACCCCGTTAAAGTGACTCCCACGTGGATTCTTTTCCGGGCCGTCTGCTCCGGAGCGCCCGCAACCCGACGGTTATTCTTCCCCAAGAAGGACGTTTTCATGTCTTCCGTGCCCGTTCCCACCCTTTCGAACCAAAACATCGACTCCACCCTGCGCGAAAACCGCGTCTTTCCGCCCCCGCCGGAGTTCGCTGCCAAGGCCCACATCAAGAGCCTTGCGGAGTACGAAGCGCTCTACAAGCAGTCGATCGACGATCCGGAGGCCTTCTGGGCCCAGGCGGCCGGAGAGCTGCACTGGTTCAAGCGCTGGGACAAGGTCCTCGAAGGCAGTTTCCCCCTCGTGAAATGGTTCTCCGGCGGCAAGCTCAACCTGAGCTACAACTGCGTGGACCGGCACGCCCTGGGCGCGCGGGCCGCGAAGACCGCGCTGATCTGGGAGGGCGAGCCGGGCGAGATTCGCCGCCTTACCTACGCCGAGCTGCACGTCGAGGTGCAGAAGTTCGCCAACGTTCTTAAGAGCCTCGGGATCCAGAAGGGCGACCGCGTGGCCGTCTACATGGGCATGACGCCGGAACTGGTCATCGCGCTGCTGGCCTGCGCGCGCATCGGCGCGGTGCACTCGGTGATCTTTGGCGGCTTCGCGGCCAATGCCATTGCCGACCGCGTCAACGACTCCGCCTGCGTGGCTATCCTGACCCAGGACACGAGCTACCGGCGGGGCGGCGAGATCAAGCTCAAGGCCACGGTCGACGAGGCCATGAACGCTTGCCCCACCGTCAAGCATGTGGTTGTCTACCGCCGCACCGGTTCGCCGGTGACCATGGTGGGGGGCCGCGACCACTGGTGGCACGACCTGATGGCCGCTGCCCCGCCCGAATGCCCGGCTGAGGAGCTCGACTCCGAGGACCCGCTCTATATCCTTTACACATCGGGCACCACCGGCAAGCCCAAGGGCCTGGTCCACACCACCGGCGGCTACGCGGTGCAGACCTACCTCACGTCCAAGTACGTCTTCGATCTTCAAGAGCACGACGTCTACTGGTGTACGGCCGACATCGGCTGGGTGACCGGGCATTCTTACGTTGTGTATGGCCCGCTGCAGAACGGCGCCACCGTGCTGATGTATGAAGGCGCGCCGAACTGGCCCGACTTTTCTCGCTTTTGGAAAATTATCGACGACCACAAGGTCACTATCTTTTACACCGCGCCCACCGCCATCCGCGCCTTCATCAAGTGGGGCGACCAGCACGTGGAGAAATACTCGCTCGATTCGCTCCGCCTGCTCGGCACGGTCGGCGAACCCATCAACCCTGAAGCCTGGATGTGGTACCGCGAGAAGATCGGCCATAA
>Ga0182030_10001614_pt1 | contig 46778 bp, 34 predicted proteins | sample 812S3MmetaG_FD_121299 | JGI IMG/M metagenome (GOLD analysis project Ga0182030, IMG submission 121299) | Permafrost microbial communities from Stordalen Mire, Sweden - 812S3M metaG (Illumina Assembly) | ecosystem: Environmental > Terrestrial > Soil > Wetlands > Permafrost | place: Sweden...
ATCGGGGTACTGGCGACGGTCTCGGCCGACGGGCTCGTAACCCAGCGCCTGAACTCAACCACTGACGGTGAGGTGCGTGAACCGATATGGGGGCCTTTTGCGCCCTGACAGTGACTTGAACACAGCGGGTTCGCCGGCGCGTCGTTACGCCGGGAGCGCGCGCCTGGATATAAATTCATAAAGACTGGAGAGCATCGATATGCGCAAGACTTCCCTGATCTCGATCGTAGCCCTGGTGGCACTCGCGCTGGGCGCGTGCGCCGGCAAACCGCCACTTAAATCGGCGACAGGTCCCGGCGCCAATGGCGGGGCTAACTCCGCGCAGGGGAGCGGCGCGGATTCGGGTAATGCCACCGGGAGTGCGGGAGGCGGCAGCGGCGCACTGGGCGCTGCCGGCGGCATAGCGGGCGCCGGAGCGCCGCAGACCAAGATCATCTACTTTGACTTTGACAGCAGCGACATCAAGCCTGAATTCGTCGATGTCATTTCGGCGCACGCCCGGGTCATTTCCGGCAATGCCAGTATCAAAATACGCCTCGAGGGGCATACGGATGAGCGTGGCTCGCGCGAATACAACATTGGCCTTGGCGAGCGGCGCGCACAGGCCGTGCGCCGCGCGCTCCTCCTGCAGGGGGTCGCCGAGACGCAGGTGACGACCGTCAGTTACGGCGAGGAGCGGCCCGCGGTGACCGGACATGCGGAAGAGGCCTGGGCCAAGAACCGCCGGGTCGAGATCGTTTACGTCAACTGATCGCCTGCAGCGGAGGCAATCGTATGACTAAGCTGTCATCGCCCATATTGGTGCTCGGCGGCCTGCTGCTGTCGCTGGGCGGCTGTGCCTCCACACCGCCCGATCAGGATCCTACCCAGATCCGGCTCAATGATCTGGATACGCGACTGGGGCGTGTGGAGCGGATCGCCAACAACCAGAGCCTGCTCGAACTCTCGCAGCGCATTGATCAGCTGGAGAAGCAGTTGCGCGAACTGCAGGGGAGCACCGAGGTATTACAGAATACCGACGAAGGGCTGCGCAAACAGCAACGCGACCTGTATGCGGACCTGGACAAGCGCTTGACGGCTCTGGAAAACTCGCTCAAGGCTGGCGCTGCAACCGGAGGCGTTGCCGGCCCGGCAGGCCCAGCAGCGCCCGATGCCCAGAGTGCCTACAACAAAGCGATTGAAGTGCTCAAGAGCGGTGATTTCGCGGCGGCGGCGCAGCAGTTTACCGATTTCATGTCGGCGTACCCGAACAGCGATCTCGTCGACAATGCGCAGTACTGGAGTGGCGAGGCCAGCTACGCGGCGCACGACTATGATAAGGCGGCGATCGCCTTCGCTGCGGTCGGCAGCCGCTGGCCCAACTCGCGCAAGGCCCCCGACGCGCTGCTCAAGCTGGGCTACACCCAGTTCGAGCAGAAGAAAATCACCGAGGCGCGTGCCACCCTGGCCCTGGTGCAGACACGCTTTCCTGGGAGCGAGGCGGCAAAGCTCGCTGCGGATCGATTGCAGAAAATGCCGGCTGAGGCCCATTGACGAGCGAGCTGCGACTCAAGCTCACCGAAATCTTTTACTCGCTGCAGGGCGAGGCCGATACGGTGGGCATTCCCACCGTCTTCGTGCGGTTGACGGGCTGTCCGCTGCGCTGTCAGTACTGCGATACCGTGTACGCCTTTTATGGCGGCCAATGGTGGACGCTAGCCGAGATTGTCGCGAAAGTGGCGGAGTATGGCAGCCGCTTCGTCTGCGTTACCGGTGGGGAGCCGCTGGCACAGAAAAATTGTCTGCCACTGCTGAGTGCCCTGTGCGATGCCGGCTACCGGGTCTCACTTGAGACAAGCGGTGCATTGGCCATCGAACCGGTTGACCCCAGAGTCGTCCGTGTCGTCGATGTAAAGACTCCAGGATCCGGGGAGGAGTCGCGTAACCTTTATGAGCAACTGGCTCAGTTGCGCGAAACCGACCTGGTCAAGTTCGTAATCTGCAGCAGGGCCGACTATGAGTGGAGCTGCAGCAAAGTCACAGAACTCGGGCTAAGCACGCGGTGTGCGGTGCTGTTCTCCCCGAGCGCCAGCGAGCTGCCGGCCCGTGAATTGGCCGAGTGGGTACTGGCCGATCGCCTGCCCGTGCGTTTCCAGCTGCAACTGCATAAGATCCTCTGGGGCGACCAACCTGGTCGCTAGCCACCCGATACCCATTCTAGGAGCTTAAGACTTGCCCTTCACTGAAGTGCGCCGCGCCGTGGTCCTGCTCTCTGGTGGCCTCGATTCCGCCACAGCACTGGCTTGGGCTATCCAGGAAGGCTGGGAGTGCTTTGCCCTCTCGGTGGCCTATGGGCAGCGCCACGAGGCGGAATTGGCCGCGGCGGCCAAGGTCGCGCAGGCGCTTGGTGCCCGCGAGCACCGAGTGATGCAGGTGGATCTGGCCGGCATTGGCGGTTCGGCGCTCACCGATCCCAGCATTGCAGTGCCCGAAACGCCCACAACCGGAATTCCGGTGACTTACGTTCCAGCGCGCAACACGCTGTTTCTGGCCTTGGCTCTGGGCTGGGCCGAAGTGCTAGGCGCCGATGATCTGGTGATTGGCGTAAACGCTGTGGACTATTCCGGCTACCCGGACTGTCGGGCTGAATTCATCGCAGCCTTTGAAAGGTTGGCCCAGGCTGCGACACGCGCCGGCGCGGAGGGCCATACGTTTCGGGTTCACGCCCCGCTGCTGCGCCTGAATAAGGCCGAGATCATTCAGGATGGACTAAGAAGGGGCATCGACTACAGCGTAACGGTGTCCTGCTACCAGGCGGATTCGGAGGGCAGGGCCTGTGGGAAATGCGATTCCTGCCGGATACGGCGGGAGGGGTTTTCCTCTGCTGGGGTGCCAGATCCGACCCGGTACCAATGAGCCAAGGCCGCTGCTCCAAGCGGCGGATTTAGGTATTATGCCGCCCCCGCTATGGTTCCATGGATGGTTCGTTTGGAACGAATTTAATGGGCTACCAATTCGCGGTATTGAAGTTTGAACGTCACTGGGATGACGATTAGAGAGCAGTTGGAGACGGGTCGGTAGCTCAGTTGGTAGAGCAGTACCCTTTTAAGGTATTGGTCCTGGGTTCGAGCCCCAGCCGACCCACCAAAATGTGGCGTCTCCTAAATTTGTCTCCCGACGTCGCGGCAACCCTCATGCAGATCTTGCATTCGAAGTAGGCGGTACACCGGCCGTCCGCGGCGCGCGCGTGGGCCTAGTCCCGTTGCAGAAGTTTGACTACTCAGCGTGTCTACCTGGACACGCGCTCATTAAAGCAGGCATGACGCAACATGGGTGTGTTGCTCGGTGCCCTTGAGGAATTCCCGCAGACAGCCTGTGCCAAAACTATGCGTCCGTAGGTGAATTTCTCGCCGCGGTAAATTTATGCACCCAATGAGACCATCAAGGGCGTGTGAGGGTTGTTGTGACAGCAAAATCCATGCGCGAGCTTTATGGCGCATAGATGCTTTGTTGCCCAGAGACGACGTAAAGCCCTGCCAACGCGCGAGCGGCCAACGCGCACGTTCAACGTCAATAGGCAGTGGCCACACTTTTCAACTGCCCTGCAATCCCGAATACTGTCTTCTTAGGCTTAGGTTGTTGACTTCGGGAGTATTCGGCGCGTCGGCGATCAGCCATTTGATCGGGCGCTCCCGCCGCCCACGTATACGATGGCAGTGGGGACGTTGCGGCGCGTTACCGATCACACGATCGATATAAGCGCGACCGCCATGGTCTTAGACAAGTGCCGCCCGGGATTGGATGAGATCCATTGGCACGGAGCCTTGGCTACAGCGAATTGGCTAAGCCAAATTCTTTAGATTTGGCGATTAGTCGCGCGAACATTTGATTGCGGGCGTATATATGTAAAAACTGAATGAACTGCAACCGGCCGATTTCACCGATAGTCTAAAGGGTCGGTGCGTGATGTTTTCTATGTGTAATCGCCGTAAACTTTCACTTTATTTAATTCGGAACGGCCATGGAACTTATTAATCCCATTGATTTGAATGCGCTAAAGAGCCGGATCGCGCAGTCCGCGCCGTTCCCGCACGTTTGCATTGATAATTTTCTGGAAGAATCTTTTGCAAACGAGATCTACGGTGCATTTCCTTCCTTCAAAGAGGCAAGAGCCATCGGCAAGGAATTTGATTCCGTAAATGAAAAATTCAAGATTCAGATTACCAACTCGGCGACATTTTCCCCGCCCATTGCGAGGCTCAACAAGTTGCTGGCTTCACCGGATTTTGTCGCCTTAATGTCGGATGCGTTCGGTATTCCTAATGTAGTGGCGGATCCAGATCTGGTGGGCGGTGGCATACATGAAACCAATTCCGGCGGCCGCCTCGATGTGCACGTTGACTTCAATTACGTTGAAAAGAAGCACTGGCACCGCCGTTTAAATATTCTCATTTATTTCAACAAAGATTGGCAAGAGAACTATGGCGGCTATCTTGAGCTGTGGGATAAGGATGTGAAAAACCGCTTCGGGTATTTTGCACCCGTGTTTAATCGTCTTTGCGCCTTTGCGACAAGCGAGATTAGCTTTCATGGCGTGACGCCACTGACCTGTCCAACCAATGTGGTGCGTCGCTCTTTCGCCACTTACTATTATACAAAGGAAGCGCCCGCGGGCTGGGATGGTAAGGTGCATTCCACGATATTCAAAGCTCGCCCCGAAGAATGGATGCGGAGAAATGTACTGATGCCTGCGGAAGCTTCGATGGCGAGCGCGCGTGCAGGGATTGGCAAAGCGAAACGCGGAATCAAACGATTGATTGGCAAATAGAATAAGAGCGGTCGCTAGACATACTCCAAATGCCAGGGATTTAGCGGTTGCACCGAGCGCTCTTGAATTAGCGCAAGGCCGCCGTTCCAATTGGGGCCGGCCTTTGTAGTACTGATCGACGTCCTCCCGATTTTGAGTAACAGGAAGGTTTAGAGTCTAACCCCGCACATATGCGAAAGGCGAGAAGTGCGCTCGGCCGTTAACCTGGCATATTCACCGCTTGCATAATCTTAATGACTTTCGTCCGCGGCTGTCTCAATTAGGTGATACGTGGGGTGGTTCATCTACTTAATAGTGCGGTCCTACTGACGAATCTAGAAACCGCCACTAGCAATCACCATAAGTCGGCTAGCTCCGAGGGGAGATCCACGCCAGTAAGCCCGCTGATCGATTCAACAGCCTTGATAAGACATGCGCGGCCAGTGAATTGGCTACGACGCTTAGCTTGCTCCGCCGTAACGATCGCAAATCGCGTCACACGCGGGACAATGCTGCCGAGCTGCTATGCTGTAACGATCAATGCAGCAGCCCGTACACGGTCAATTGCCGTGATCCGCCTACGTAAACATGCCCGTTTGCGACCACGGGTACAGCAAATTTTATAGCATTCCCGCCGGCGTCACTCGCGTTTGAGCTGCTGCTATAGATCGCTGCGCCGAGACTATTCGACGTGTAGGCTCGAAGTATCGCGGGCCCTAGCTGCAATCCCGCAGTACCGTTGGCGCTGGTATCCAATACCCAGATTAGCCCGCTACCACTTCCCGGCGGAGCAGAAATTGACGCCGTCGGACTTGGAAACGCGTAGCTCTCACTACTCGACGAAGACGCAGTGGCGATGTTCGAGGAGCTATTTTCGAATTCACCGTTGCTGAGCGGAAGAGCCAGGAGCGGGCCAGAGTTAACTGCAATGTATACAGTATTGTTGTAATAGGCCGGCGTGCCGTATACGCAGACGTTGCCGCAGCCGGAAAGGTTTGGAAGGGTAAGGTACTGCACCGTGTTGTTGAGTGTCGAGCTGTACTCTCCCATCGCGCTGCGATCCATCAGCCAAAGATGACCTTGCTTGTCTGATCCAATAAGCACATTGGGATGGCCCGAAGGGCCGGAGCCGTCTGGAAGTACGAGGGGGCCAACAGAGGAGATGTCTAAATCAGCGCTGGACCAGGTCGCTTCATCCGATGGCGTGTAAAAGTCCTGCACGGCCAGAGTGGAGGGGTTGAGCTTTAGGAAGCTCATAGAGAGATCGTTGTTGGGTGAAGGCGGAGGTAATGTTCCACTGGTGCCGTTGAAGGATCCATTTCCGGTAGCAACGTATAAGTTTCCCGATGCATCAATCGCAGGAGCGCCGCCGGACATCCATACGCCGCCGTCGCTGCCATTCGGCACGGTATTGAGTACTCCAAGCTGCTGTAGCGAAGAAGCATCGTAACGCATTATCCAACCCTGCCAAATGTAGTTGTCACAGTGGGCGGCCCAAGACAGATAGACACTGCCGTTCGTAAGCGCGAGTGCGGCTCTCTGATTCTCCCATTCGGGCATAAACGGAACTTGACTGCCACCGCTATTAGTAACGCTTGCTGCGATGTTCACCGGCGAATTAGTAGCATCGAGCCCAGTCAGAATATTGAGGCGGTGTAGCGATTGGTACCAATCTCCGTTTGACTTGGTGTTCGTCACCAGGTAAATCGTCTGGCTTGATTGGTCGATAACCGGTGTTCCGGTAATCCCGAATTCAAGGGGTATGTCCGGGCATAAGTAGCCAGAATAGTACGCATCGGTGGCGGGGATTGAAGTGATACCGCTGGATAAGGCAGAGAAATGCCAGTACGGCGTGCAGCTACCATTGTCGGCATCAAAGGCGTAGACGCTGTCGTGTTCCGTAGCAACAATCACGACGTTATGAACACCAGTACCTATGGAAAGATTCGCGACATAGAGAGGCTCAGCATAGATGTCGCCATCGACAGGGCATGACCAAAGTTTCCCAAAAGTGGTGCTGGATACGGTGCCGGGCGTTAACGCATATTCCTGAAGATTCTGGCCAGTTCGCGCCACGTCATTGTGGTACGTGTAGACGCCCGAAAGGGCTGTGACAGCCGCGGTAGCTATTCCGTAAACTGACGCATTTGCGGAGTCAGTCGCCGTAATAGTGTGCGTGCCCATCGCCGATCCAGGCGTATAGATTCCGGATGCGCTGATCGTGCCTACCGTAGTGCTACCTCCCGCGACGCCATCCACGCTCCAATTGACGGAGCCCCCGCCGGGCACGGTGGCTGCAAATTGCTGCGTTTGCTGCGACGTGAGGGGCTGAATTTGGGGGGTGACGGTGACGACACTGGTGCTCGCCACAATCAATAGTGTGATGTTTGACGTACCGCCGCCTGGTGCCGGATTCGCGACTGTAATGCGTTCCGTCCCGGGGCTTGCTACGTCAGTAGCTGGCACCGATGTTGTGAGCTGAGTGGCGCTGACATAGGTAGTTGGCAGCGTGGCGCCATTCCAGTGAATCACGGAGCCTCCAATAAAGCCGCTCCCGTTGACAGTCAACGTGAATGTTGCGCTACCCGACATCACAACTTGCGGGGAAAGTGAGGATATCGCTGGCGCCGGATTAGCGCTGTTGATCGTGAACAGCGCCGCGCCAGATTCTCCCACACCCGAGGTGAAGGCGACGACATTTGCGTAGCCGGAGTAGGCTGTCCACTGGGCCGCAACTGGCGCCGTGAGTTGCGAACTGCTTACAAATGTTGTCGAGAGACTCTGACCATTCCACGCTATCGTCGACCCCGACACAAAGTTTCCGCCATTGACCGTAATGGTGAAGGCCGCCCCGCCGGCATTGACACTTGTTGGCGAAATTGACGAGATTGTCGGGATCGCTTGTGATGCCGTGATCGAGAACGGAAGTGTATTTGAGGTTCCACCGCCGGGAGGGAGATTGACCACCGTGACGTTCGCGGTTGCTGGGGTAGCGACTCCAACTGCGGGAATTTGCGCGGTCAGCACTGTGCTGCTGCTATAGGTCGTTGCCATCGCAACACCGTTCCAATAGACCAATGACCCGGAGACAAAATTCGTTCCATTCACCGTAAGAGTAAGTGGATTAGGGGAAGCTCCCCGAGAAGAGGGTGACAACGACGTGATTGAAGGCATTGGGTTGCTTGAGCTGACCGTGAAGGTGGCAGCATTCGATGTTCCTCCTCCGGGTGCAGGATTAACTACTGTGATGCTGCGAGTACCGGAACTGGCAATATCGCCCGCTGGCACGCTGGCCGTAAGCTGGGTAGGGCTAGCGTAACTGGTTGAAAGCGCGGTGCCGGCCCAATCAATGGTTGAGCCAGAGATAAAGTTCGTGCCGTTGACTGTAAGCGTAAAAGTGCCGCCACCTGTCGTCGCAGTTGATGGGGCGATCGAGGAAATAGTCGGCACGGGATTCGTGCTGCCCGAAATGGTGAACGTTGCGCTACTTGAGGTTCCGCCACCTGGCGTCGGATTGCTGACGGTAACGGTCCCGGTGCCTGCGGTGGCAATGTCGCTGGCAGGAACCTGCGCGGTAAGTTTGACCGACGTCACATAAGTGGTAGCAAGGGCGGAGCCGTTCCAATTCACGACCGAGCCGCTGACAAAATTATTGCCATTCACCGTCAGCGTAAATGTCGCACCTCCGGCGGATGTGCTGCTTGGCGACAACGACGTGATAGCCGGCACCGGGTTATTCACAGCAAAGGTCTGCGAACCCGAGGTACCTCCTCCAGGCGTTGGATTAGACACTGTAACGCTTGCTGTCCCCGTAGCGGCGATATCGCTAGCGGGTACTTGAGCGGTAACCTGAGACGAGCTGACAAAGGTCGTCACTAGGGCTGCGCCATTCCAGTTAACAGCGGCGCCGCTTACAAAATTTGTACCGCTCACAGTAAGAGTAAATGCGGCACCGCCGACACTAGTGCTGGCGGGCGACAGCGAGCTCAGGCTTGGGATAGGGTTATTGATGGAGAACGTCATAGTGCCGGACGTCCCGCCGCCCGGTGCCGGATTGGTAACCGTGATGTTGGTTGAACCGGCGCTGACGATGTCAGTAGCAGGCACCTGCGCGGTTATTTGCGTGCCGCTAACGAAAGTCGTGGTGAGTGCAGTGCCATTCCAATTGATCACCGACGCGGCCACAAAGCTCGCACCGGTCACTGTCAGGGTGAAGGCAGCTCCTTCGGCCGTTGTGTTCGAAGGTGAGAGAGATGAAATTGTAGGCACGCCATTGTTGACGGGGAACGTCCAGGTTCCAGAGCTGCCGCCCCCAGGAGATGGATTGGTGACGGTAACGCTTACTGATGCAGCGCTTGTAATATCGCTTGCTGGGACCTGCGCTGTAAGTTGCGTGCTTCCGACAAATGTCGTGGTAAGGGCAACGCCGTTCCAGTTGATTACGGCACCACTTACGAAATTCGTGCCGTTAGCCGTCAAAGTAAAAGCCGCTCCGCCGGCGTTTGCGCTCGCTGGGGATAATGAACTGATCGTCGGCAGGGGGTTATTAATCGGAAATGTCCACGCGCCAGAGGTTCCGCCGCCAGGCGCCGGGTTTGTAACCGTTATGCTGGCCGTGCCTGTGCTGCTAATGTCACTTGCCGGTACTTGAGCTGTCAGCTGTGTGGCGCTCACGAAGCTCGTGGGAAGTGACGATCCATTCCAATTGACCACGGCACCGCTCGCAAAACTGCTGCCGTTCACTGTCAGCGTGAACCCCGCGCCACCGACAATGGCATTGGCCGGCGCCAGCGACGTGATGGTCGGAGTCGCATTGCCGATCGTGAAGACCGAAGCTGCGGACGTGCCCCCGCCGGGCGTGGGGTTTGCGACCGTGACATTGGCCGAGCCTGCAGTCGCGATGTCGCTTGCCGGCACTTGAGCCCTAACCTGCGTTGCGCTCACATAGCTCGTCGTGAGCGCTGTGCCATTCCAGTTAACAACGGAGCTCGCAATGAAATTGGTGCCGTTTACTGTCAGTGTGAACGCCGTCCCGCCCGCGGTGGCGCTCGTGGGCGATGTCGACGTGATCGTCGGCACCGGGTTGTTAATTGGGAACGTAAGCGCTCCTGAAGTGCCGCCGCCTGGCGCCGGATTGGTGACCGTGATGCTGGCGGTACCGGAACTCGCAATATCTGTGGCTGGCACTTGAGCGGTAAGTTGCGTTGCGGTGACGAAGGATGTCGTCAGCGCCGTGCCATTCCAGTTCACGACCGCGCCGCTCACAAAGTTGCTGCCATTCACAGTCAGGGTAAATGCCGTACCTCCAACCAGAGCGCTGGCAGGTGAGAGCGAAGAGACGATGGGCGCGGTATTGCTGATCGTAAAGGTGACAGCCGCTGAGGTGCCACCACCTGGCGTCGGATTGGTGACTGTGATGCTGACCGATGCGGCGCTTGTGATATCACTGGCCGGAACCTGAGCCGTGAGCTGGCTGGCGCTTACGAAGGTCGTGCTTAGGGCTGCGCCGTTCCACTTGACCACCGAGCCCGCGACGAAATTGGCGCCGTTGAGGGTCATCGTGAATGCGGAGCCGCCGACGGTGGCGCCCGTTGGTGAAACCGACGCCAGTGTCGGGGTGGGATTATTGATGGGTAACGTGAGCGGCGCGGATGTGCCGCCGCCTGGCGTGGGATTGGCGACCGTGATACTCGCGGTACCGGAGTTAGCAATATCGCTTGCGGGAACTTGGGCCGTAATCTGCGTCGTGCTGACGTAGGCGGTTACCAGTGCGGCGCCGTTCCAGCTAACAACCGAGGCGGCTACAAAGTTGGTTCCGTTAACAGTCAGTGTAAAGGCCGCGCCACCTGCGTTCGCGCTCATAGGGGTAAGGGAGGCAATCGTCGGCGCCGGATTGTTGACAGCAAAGCTGGCTGGGCCTGAGGTCCCGCCGCCGGGGCTTGGATTCGTGACCGTAATGCTTGCTGTACTCGCGTTGGACAGGTCACTGCCGGGTACCTGAGCCGTGATTTTCGTCGCGCTGGAAAATGTCGTTGTCAGCGCGGCGCCGTTCCAATTCACAACGGAGCCGCTGACAAAGTTACTGCCATTGACTGTCAGCGTGAACGCTGCAGCTCCCACCGTGGCGCTTGTCGGCGATAACGAGGTAATTGTTGGGAGCCCATTACCGATCGAGAACGTCGTGGTACCGGAGGTGCCACCGCCGGGAGTCGGATTTGTCACCGTTACGCTGGCCGTTCCGCTACTGGCAATATCGCTCGCTGGCACCTGTGCGGTCAGTTGCGAGTTGGTGACAAATGTCGTGGTGAGTGCGGTGCCGTTCCACTTGACCGCCGAGCCGGCAACGAAGTTGCTTCCATTAACGGTGAGCGTAAAGGCCGGGCCGCCGACAGAGGCACTCGTTGGCAGCAGCGAACTGATTGCGGGAACCGGATTGTTGATCGGATAGGTCCACGCCGCCGATGTACCGCCGCCCGGAGCTGGGTTCGCGACCGTAACGCTGGCCGAGCCGGTAGTACTGACGTCGCTGACAGGCACCTGCGCGGTGAGTTGCGTCGCGCTGACAAAGGTGGTGGGCAGCGCAGTGCCATTCCACTTGACGACCGATACGCCAACAAAATTGTTGCCGTTTAGGGTGATGGTGAAAGCTCCTCCGCCCGCGCTCGCAGTGGCAGGTGAGAGCGAACTGATGGCAGGCACAGGATTATTGATCGGGAATGTCCAGACGGGCGAGGTGCCTCCACCGGGCGTGGGGTTCGTGACCGTGATATTTACCGAGCCGCTGGCTGTCAGGTTGCCCGCAGGTACCTGGGCAGTAATCTGGGTCGCGTTCACAAAGGTTGTAGTAAGGGGCGTCCCGTTCCAGTTCACCGCGGAACCTGGGACATAGTTAGTGCCGCTTACGGTCAATGTAAATGTTGCGCCATCGGCCAGCGCGCTAACGGGCGTCAGCGCCGTAATCGTCGGCATGGGATTCGAAGTGGTAATGGTGAACGCCGCCGGCGTAGAGGTGCCGCCCCCTGGCGCCGGGGTTGTGACAGTGACGTTCGCGGTGCCTGCTGTCACAAGGTCAGCCGCGGGGATCGTCGCCCTGAGCTGGGTCGCACTGTCATAGCCGGTCGACAGCGGTGCGCCATTCCAGTTGATGATGGACGATGCAATGAAGCCGCTGCCTGAAACAACTAGAGTAGTTGGCCCGCTGCCGGCCGCTACGGAAGCCGGAGCAATCGATGCCAGCACGGGCGCCGGATTAATCTCACCTATGGGCAGAGTTGCGGCATTGGAAATGCCACCGCCGGGGGAGGGGTTGCTGACGGTGATGCTTGCCGCCCCGGTGGTAGCAATGCTGGTCGCCGGTACCGCTACGGTGACTTCGGAGCTGCTGACGTAGGTGCTGCTCATGGCTTCACCGTTCCAGCTCACGACCGAGCCAGAAATGAAGCCACTGCCGTTGACTGTTAGCGTGAAAGCGGGGCCGCCCGCGTCGACGCTGGCCGGTGCCAGGGACGCGATCGCTGGCACCGGATTATCTGAGGTCGGCTCGACTGAATGCTTGCTGCAACCCAGAGCAAGCAGCATGATTCCAACCGCACCGAGAAAGCGGAGCTTGCGCGCCGCCTCACGGAACCCGTCATTCTTCATTAAGCCAGCTCCCAATTATTAAGTGGTGCATCTGACGGGCGCCCACATCGTGGCCAAGCCCTACAGGCAAAGTGATCCACTTATGGGGACTAACCCTACGGAAATTCTGTGTCCCGCACCAATGTATCAAACTGGCGACAAGCAAATAGTCCGGCGAAAATCATTATGTAATCAGAAGTCTGGCGATCTAACATATCTTCGGATAACGGTCAGTAGGTTGAGGCATTCAATGCCGGCTGAGCGCCATGGCGGGACAGGACTTGGGACTGATGGTCGCTAGATTCAATGCGGCGAGAAATGCAAAGTCTGCGCGGGGCAGATTTGCGGCGCCTGGCGGCCGCATCGGGGCTGTCACTGTGGCTGGTTTACTCAGCGCGCGGAGCACCGGTAACGCCAGCCTGGAATCCAGGCTGCACTCAAGGGCCCGGTGGGCAGCGGCCGTAAGTACTGCGGTGAGGCTCAGACGGGTTTCTAGGCAGGCCGACAATCGCGGTGGGGAGCCAAATCCGGGGTCTTGCTGACTCGCTGCTCGCGTTGTCGGGCAGTAGGCGGACCGGTAACATGCCACTTTGCAAATAGGCATAAGAAAAATTGTCGGATTATTCAAGTACTCAGCCGTACCTGCTCCCCTTGATTAGCGAGGGCTATGGTAACAGCCGCTGCCTGTGCGCAGTGTGCATGTCGGTGCCACATCAGGAGAGCAGACCGTGAGTGAGGCACCTCAAGGACTTTCGGCCTGCATCATCACGCTCAATGAGGCGGATCGCATTGAACGATGCGTTCGAGCATTGAGGTTTTGTGACGAGGTAATTGTCGTCGATTCGCATTCGACGGACGGTACCCGTGAGATCGCCTCGGCCGCTGGCGCACGGGTGATAGAGCGAGATTGGCCCGGCTACCGCTCGCAAAAGCAATTTGCCACCGACGCCGCCCGCCATGATTGGGTGCTTTGCGTCGATGCCGATGAAATTGTGACGGCCGAACTGCAACTTGAGATAGAGGCGTTACAGGAACGCGGTTTCGGTGATTTTCACGGGTATTCAGTTCCGCGCCTGACGGCCTATTTCGGCGATTTCCTAAGGCACGGCAACGCTTGGCCCGATCGCAAAATCCGCCTCTATCATCGGGGCTTTGCACGTTGGGTCGGCTACGAAGTGCACGAAAAAATTGCAGTAACTGGCGATGTGGGCAGACTCAATGCTCATCTTGAACACTTTGCATACCGCAACCTGGATGATCACTTGACGCGCGTCGATCGCTACGCTCGATTGATGGCCGAGGAGATGCACCGGGCCGGACGTCGCTGCAGCCTGCCGGCGATTATTCTGCATCCCTGCTGGCGTTTCCTGCGTGGCATGCTGGTCAAGCGCGGAATACTGGATGGCTGGCGAGGATGGCTGTTTCATTTCGTTGAGGCTGGCTACGTGTACCGCAAGTATTTGCGCCTTTGGGCCTTAGCGCGCACTCACGCGCGCCTCCTTGAGTGACCTGGGGGTGTCCGGAATTATGCGGCCCCTGTTCTCCGAGCCACCGCGCTCGGTGCTCATTCTCAAGCTCTCGGCCCTAGGCGATATTTGCCACACCTTGCCGGTCATCCGCACGCTGCAGCGAGCTTGGCCGGCCACGCGTTTTACCTGGGTGCTCGGTCGCACGGAGGCCAAGTTTATTGCGGGTATTCCGGAGATAGAGTTCATCGAGTTCGATAAGCGAGCAGGCTGGGCCGGCCGGAGTGCGGTGCGTCGGGCGCTTGGCAAGCGTTCATTTGACCTGCTATTGCACATGCAATTTGCATGGCGCGCGAGCCAATTGGCAACTGCTGTACGAGCGCAGGTTAAGCTCGGGTACGATCGAGAGCGGGCGCTCGATTTGCAGTGGCTCTTTACCTCCGATCGCATTGAAGCGGTGCCCCGCGAGCATGTGATGGATGCCTTGTTCGGATTTGCGCGCCGCTGTGGGGTGATGGACCGCGAGTACCGCTGGGACATTCCGGTACCCGATTCGGCCCGTGATTACGCCCAACGGGTTATCCCAGACGGCGTACCTACGGCCATCATCAGTCCCTGCTCAAGCCATCCATTGCGAAATTGGAGCGCTGCCGGTTATGCGACAGTTGCGGATCACGTGGTGCGCAACCTGGGATTAGGAGTGATCATTTGTGGCGGCCGCACCGAGCTTGAGCGGAGCGCAGGACTGGAGATAGCCAGCCTGATGCGCGAGCGGTGTACGAATCTGGTGGGTCAGGACACGCTCTTGGAGTTCTATGCGACGCTCGGGCGCGCAAGATTGCTCATCACTCCGGACTCCGGTCCCGCACACATGGCGACTTCGCACGGCGTTCCGGTCGTGGGACTGTATGCCGCAACCAACCCGGCGCGGAGTGGGCCCTATTTCAGTCTGGATCTGTGCGCAAATCAGTTTGAACAAGCAGCGCAGCGGTTTTATGGCAAGCCGGCGAGCGACTTGCCCTGGCGCACGAAAATCGAGCGGCTAGGCGTCATGGATCTGATCCGCCCTGCAGAAGTCATCGAAAAGCTCAATGCCGCGATGGCGCGTCCGGTGGGTCTCAAGCCTGCGCCGCAGCCGCTTGCGGCCCCTTGAGGCCTGCCAGCACGTTGAACGGAGCGAATTCAGGCCGCTGCATATGTTCGCGGCGAACAATAATCGTCGTCACGAAGGCGAACTGGCCCGAGAGGCTCGCGTGGCTCACGCTGTCCGTGAACACCATCCACGACGAATAGGGCGGAAAGCGGATCTCTTCATAGCCTCTGGAGTCCTGTCGAAACGCTTCGGCGTCCTTCATGTAGTTGTGCAGGCGGCGCATGGCCCGATCGTAGGGGCTGGTATCGAGCACCCGCGCCAGCGGATTAAGGCGCGCAAGTCCCCGTATGATGCCACTCAAGGCCTTGTCGGGTGCTGCCTTGGTCAGACCGACCGCGAGCCGGCCCTGGGCATCGATCAGTCCCGCTTCGCGTCCAAAACGGCTGACGATATCTTGCACGGGTCCCTTGGTGGCCCACACCCGATCTTCATGATCATCGCAGTTCACAAAGAAGCGCAGGATTCGATCGCCGTCGGTCGCACCATAGGCCCCGGCGTCCAGGTGTACGAGCTCATTGCTGGCATGCGGCATGAGATTGCGGCCGCGCTCCTGGATAGGCCGGAAGCTGCAGGTTCCAATCGTCCAGTCGGTGGTCAGGTGGCCAATTTGCTGATGGAGAAACGCACTGACATCCGCCAGGTGGCCCTTGAGTATTGCGGTCAAACGCTTGGTAGTCTCAGCATCCGCCTTAAGACCCGTGACGCGATCCACTTCGGGGTGGTAGCTCACGTTTTTCAGTTTCAGGCGCGAAGGCAGCTCGGTACGCAGATAATTGAGCGTCGCCGCGTCAGGCAGCGGGACGGGGCACTTCGGAAAGAAAACGATATGGTTTGTTTCCAGCGCTTCCGCAATGGATGCCCCGCCCAAGCGCTGGAGTGCCTCCGCGTCGAAAGTCTTGACTATGCTCATTGGAGCTCTTTGCTTGTTGCAATGCGTTCGTCAAAGTATAGCTGGAGACCTTCGATAACGTGAGTACACGCAAGTCATTGAAACTCGTTTACCGGGGTCCGCGACCAGACCAGGCGACGTCCAAGTACTGAACTATTCAGGGATCCCGCCACTCGTAGCAGTATGAAAAAAGCACCCGTTATCTCGCACCGCATCAGCAGTTCTCATGCCCAGCAATTTTCCGACCTCGAGATCCGGGGTCATCGTCGGCTTCGCTAGTCCCCGATCACCGGCTTATCGCAAGCCAGGCTGATTTAAGCCCGTGGAACGGATTACTTCAGGCTAGACAACGTGTTCCGGCGCCAGGGCGCAAGGCGTGTTTCCTGAGCCGGTCTCTGTCTGCAGCGTGGCGTGACAGATGCCGAACTTATGCTCCAGCTGTCGCCCAAGCTCCTGCAGAAAATCGTCACCGGGGTAACCCCCAGGCATCACCAGGTGTGCGGTGAGCGCCGTCTCACGTGTGCTCATCGCCCAGATGTGCAGGTCATGGACTTCGCTAACGCCCCGCCGCTGGATCAACCAGGCGCGCACGGCGGTTGCATCAATCCCGCGGGGTACTGCATGGAGCGCCAGCTCCGCTGAGTCCCGCAGTACCGACCAGGCGCCGTAGACAATCACGGCGCCTACCGCGAGCGCGATCACCGGATCAAGCCACAGCCATCCCGTTTTCATAACGATCAGCCCTGAGATCATTACTGAGAGCGCGATCAGAGCATCGCCCAGCAGGTGAAGGAATGCGGCCCGCGCATTGAGATCGCCGTGCCGGCCGTGCAGGAATAGGAGGGCTGAACCTCCGTTCACAGCAATTCCGGCGAGCGCGACGTACATCACTAGCGCGCCCTGCACCGGCGGCGGATTCCCGATCCGCCCGATGGCCTCCCAGGCTATTGCCCCCGTGGCGAGCAGCAATAAGACACTGTTGGCCAGTGAGGCCAGGATGGTCGTGCCGCGAAGTCCGTAGGTGTAGCGGGCAGTGGGCGCCCGAACGGCCAGCTTGATCGCACTCCACGCCAGAATCAGCCCGATCACATCGACAAAGTTGTGGCCTGCGTCGGCAAGTAGCGCCAGTGAGTTGGCACGTAAACCCAGGATGATCTCAAATACCACAAAGGCAAGATTGATGGCCGCACCAAAACCAAAGGCGCGGCCGCCGGTCACTGCGCCGTGTGAATGATCGTGCCCGGCATGGCTATGTCCGTGCGCGCGCCCATGATCATGAGCGTGGTCCAATTCGTGATTTACCTGTGCCTGCTGATCAATTGAACTATTAGACGCCGGTCCGTGCCGGTGTTCGACCGCACCGCTATGGTCATGTTCGTGGTCGTGAGAATGCGGCATAGGAATACTTCCGGGTTCTGGCGCAGCGTGCCCGCCAATAGTAATACGCCCGCGGGTCGGCGCGTGGGCTCGCGTATCTGAACCGGGCATTACCCGGGAATAGGCTTTTGCGAACCGGCTCAGCCTGAGGTACAAGGAGCCTCTGAAGCGGGAGTGTGGCGTGAAGATCCAGATACTGACTACCGGCGGGACGATCGACAAAGTTTATTTTGATGCCAAGGGCGGCTACGAAGTGGGTGCGCCCATGGTTCGCGAGATCCTGGCCCAGGCCCGCGTGGCGCTCGACATCGAGATCGTGGAACTGTTGCGCAAGGACAGTTTGGAGATGACCGATGCGGACCGAGAACAGGTCCGAGAAGCGGTCGGGAGTGCCTCCGCACGCCACTTCATAATCACCCACGGTACCGACACGATGGTCGAGACAGCCCAGGCCTTGGGACAGGTGCCGGGTAAGACGGTGGTGCTGACCGGTGCTTTGCAACCCGGTCGCTTTACCGACAGCGATGCGCCGTTCAATCTGGGCATGGCAATCGCTGCGGTGCAGACAATGATGCCCGGGATCTACATCACTGCGAATGGGCAGGTGTTTGCCGCCGACAAAGTCCGCAAGAATCGCGAACTCAATCGCTTTGAGGCGTTCTAGGCACCCGATCGGGCGCGACGCCAGCCGCGTAGCAGCGCATAGGCAATCAGTGCGATCGCTGCGGTCAGAAGACTTACCCACAGTTCCTGCGACAGTTCCGGCGTCATCGCCATCGCGGTCAGTACGCCGATCATCGCGCCGATCGCCAGATAACTGCCCCAGGGAAACAGCCACATTTTCAGCTTTGGCTGTGGCCTGCCGGTGGCCTCTCGTGCGTATCTAAGGCGGATCTGGGCCGCGGCAATGGCGATGTAAATAAACAGAAACAGCGCCCCGGACGCGTTGATCAGGAACGCGAACACCCCGTTGGGAGAGAATAGCTCGGCCATCACTCCCGCAACTCCGGCGAAGCTGCCGAGCATGACCGAACGCCGTGGCACATGATTGGCGCTGGTCTTGACCAGCCATATCGGCGCATCGCCCTGCTTGGCCAGCGCAAACAGTACGCGCGAAGTCACGTAGAAGCACGAGTTAAGACAGGAAAGAACAGCCGTCAGAATGATGAGGCTCATGATGGTGCTCGTGAACGGCACGTGCATCGCGACCAGCGCACTGGTGAAAGGTGAATGCCCGGAGACAATGGTATTCCACGGAATCACGGTGACGATCAACAGGATCGAGCCCACGTAAAAAATCAGAATCCGCCAGACCACTGAAGCAGTCAGCCGCGCGACCGCCTGCGCGGGCTCGCTCGACTCGGCAGCCGCAATAGTCACGATCTCGGCGCCAGCGAGCGAGAAGAACACGGTGGTGACCCCGGCAAATACGGCGATCGGCCCAAAGGGCATAAAGCCGCCATGCGCGGAAAGATTAGCGAAGCCAAGGGCCGGGTGCCCGCTGATCCCGAACACGAAGCTGGCCGCCAGCGCAATGAAGGCGATGATGGCGGCGACCTTGATCGAGGCGAACCAGAACTCAAATTCACCGAAGGAGCGCGCCGACATCAGATTGACGATGGTCATGATCGCCACGAGCGCGAGACCCAATTCCCACATCGGTATGGGCAACCAAAACTGCAACAGCTTGGCGCCGGCAATGGCTTCGACCGGGACGACTACAATCCAGAAAAACCAATATAGCCATCCGACCGTAAAGCCGGCCCAGTGCCCGAGGCCCGCGCGCGCAAAATCCGCAAAGGACTGGATCTCAGGCATAGCCACGGCCATTTCGCCCAGCATGCGCATGATCAGCAGCACCACGGCGCCGGCGATGAGATAGCTCAGCACAATCGCTGGGCCGGCCGCGACAATTGCGGCACTGCTCGCCACAAACAGGCCGGCACCAATCATGCCGCCAATTGAAATCATCGTCAGATGTCGCGGCGCCAGCGAACGGCTCAGCGTCGCCAGTCTCTCAGCGGTTGGGGATCCCGTGGTACTCATCGTGTTCGCTGTACCTTAACTTGGCTGCGTGATGCGTTGACCCGGAACGCTTTGGAATCGCATGAGCACTCGTGTCACGCCGGAGACGAGGGGGACCATCGGGTCGTGGATACACTGAGCGCCCGACAATTATGGCGTGCCTTGTAAGGGCAGGCCTACGCTGCGTCAGCGGGCTGAGGGCCTGCTCGTCAGCTCGCGCGGCGCCCTAGCGTGGCCGCATCCCGGGCCAGCTCTTCGATGCGGGCCCAGTTGCCGTTGCGCATGGCAGCTGCGGGTGTAACCCAGGAGCCGCCGACACAGGCCACGTTGGTCAATTGCAGATAGCGGGGTGCACTCTCGCGGGTGATACCACCCGTCGGGCAAAAGATGACATCAGCGAAGGGTCCCGCAAAGGCGCTCAACATGGAGACGCCACCGGCCGGTTCCGCGGGGAAGAACTTGAGCGCATCAAAACCGGCCAGTCGCGCCGCGATCAGCTCGGTGGGGCTCATGATACCGGGTAGCAGCGGAAAGGCAGTCTGGCGTGCGGCCGCCAGCAACTCCGGGGTGAGCCCCGGGGTGACACCAAACTGCGCACCGACCGCTGCGGCCCGCGCGAAGTCCTCTGGGCGTGTCAGGGTGCCTGCACCGACGATCGCCTCCGGAGCGGCCTTGCGCATGGCACGGATGGCTTCGAGCGCCACCTCCGTTCGCAGGGTCACTTCCAGCACCCGCAATCCTCCGGCTACCAGCGCTTGCGCCAGCGGCGCAGCGTGCTCAAGGGATTCGACGGTCAGCACCGGGATAACCGGCGCGAGGGCCATGATCTCGCGAATTTTCATGCGGGTTCGTTCTGCCTGCAGTTAGGGGAAATTCTACGACGCAATTCTACAAGCCGGCGGCACTGATGCCGCCACCAAGCTCCGCGCTGGCGGCCTGGCTGCGAAGCGCATAAAAGAGCTCACGGCCGTAACCAAAAGTATGACCTGCAGTTGCCGGCGTCTCCGCCTGGCGCTGGTTCCATTGTTCGGGGGGCACTAATGCGTCAAGCAGGCCCTTGCGGCAATCCAGTTCAATAATGTCGCCGTCGCGCAACCGGCCGATGGGGCCGCCACTGACGAATTCGGGGCTCACGTGAATAGCGGCCGGCACGTTGCCCGAAGCACCCGACATGCGACCATCGGTGACCAGCGCAACTTTAAATCCCTTGCTCTGAAGGGACGCGAGGGCCGGCGTCAGCTGGTGGAGTTCCGGCATGCCGTTGGCGCGCGGGCCCTGGGCACGCACCACGACCACCACGTCGCGGTGCAGTTCTCCGCTCTTGAATGCCGCGATCACCGCCTCCTGCGTATCGAACAGACGTACCGGGGCTTTGACGTGCATATGCCGGGGATCGACCGCGGACACCTTGATAACCGAGCGGCCAAGGTTGCCTTTTAGCAATTTAAGGCCGCCATCGGTACTGAAGGGCTGGCTCACTGGCCGGAGGATTTCAGTGTCGCCGCTCACCGTGGCGCCGGGACGCCAGCCGAGTCCCCCGGAGTCCAGCCACGGTTCATTGGCGTAGTCGGCAAGCCCATGGCCCACCACCGTCTGCACATCGCCCTGCAAAAGACCAGCGCCCAGCAGTTCCCGGATCACAAATGCCATGCCGCCGGCGGCATGAAATTGATTCACATCGGCCGCGCCGTTCGGGTAGACGCGGGCGATCAGCGGTACGATTTCCGACAGCGCACTGAAATCATCCCAGTTAATCTGCACGCCAGCTGCGCGTGCCATGGCGACCAGGTGAATGGTGTGATTGGTCGATCCGCCGGTGGCGAGCAGCCCCACAATGGCATTGACGATGGTGCGCTCATCAACCAGCTCAGCGAGCGGGCGGTAGTCGGAGCCCAGGCTTGTGATGCGCGCCGCCCGCTGCGCTGCCGCTGCCGTCAGGGCATCGCGAAGCGGCGTATTTGGGTGCACGAAAGCACTGCCTGGCAGGTGCAGGCCCATCACTTCCATCAGCATCTGATTACTGTTGGCCGTGCCATAAAAGGTACACGTGCCTGCGCCATGGTAACTGCGCGCCTCGGCTGCCAGCAGTTCCTCGCGCGGGAGCTTGCCTTCGGCATGCAGCTGGCGCACCCGGGCCTTTTCTTTGTTCGGCATGCCGGAACCCATCGGCCCGGCAGGCACAAAGATCGTCGGCAGATGCCCGAACGACAGAGCGCCGATCAGCAAACCCGGCACAATCTTGTCGCAGACCCCGAGGCACAGCGTGGCATCGAACATGGCATGCGACAGGGCGACCGCGGTGGACAGCGCGATGACATCGCGACTGAACAGCGAAAGCTCCATGCCGGCCTGACCCTGCGTCACCCCGTCACACATGGCGGGTACGCCGCCGGCGACCTGGGCTGTGGCACCGGCTTCACGCGCCGCTTGCCGAAGCAAAGTGGGAAAGCGCTCAAAGGGCTGATGCGCCGACAGCATGTCATTGTAGGCCGTAACAATGGCCAGGTTCGGCCACCGCAGCTGCGCCAGCGCTTGCTTATCTGCGGACTCAGAGGCGGCGAAGCCGTGCGCCAGGTTGGTACATCCCAGGCGCGAGCGGGCCGCGGTTGAAGAGCCTCCGGCACGCATGTGCCCCAAATACTCGGCCCGGCTCACACGGCTGCGCTCGCGAATGCGCTCGGTCACGAGGCGTACGGTCGCGTTAAGCGGCGAGGGCGGTATATTCATTTAAGTAGTAAAACTCCAAACCTTGGATTTAGCAAGCCGACAGGCTATATTATATAAGGTTCATATATTGTTGTTTATTAAGACTAAAGCGTTCAAGTTACTGCAGGATGAACAGCGAGGTGTAGTATTGTTACAGAAATCCTTGACGCAAAGGATACTCGGAGATGCCATGCGCATACGGCCCGCGAAGCTGCTCTGTGACCTTAAGGGTGGTGAGCAGCAGTTCCCCCAGTGGCGGAAATACCTCCCCAGAGCACGCGGCATTTCAAGGGCGCCGGGGAGATCATTGTGAACCTCGATCTGGACCGCGTCAGCGGGCTGCGGGAGTGGCGCTTCGAAAATGCGGGAGCGCAGGCCAGCACCCTCGCCAGGGCCGTGGCGGACGCGCTCGCTGACGCTGTGCGTACACGTGCTCAAGGAAGTCTCGTGGTCTCTGGCGGGAGGACCCCGGCGGCGATGTTTGCCCAGCTCGCGGCGACGCCGCTGGACTGGTCACGCATCCAAATAACGCTTGCCGATGAGCGCTGGGTCGATGTCGCCAGTGATTCGAGCAACGAGCATCTGGTGCGGACTACGTTGCTTCGCGGACCGGCGGAGGCGGCCGTGTTCATCGGATTGAAGACATCGGCACCCGACGCACAGGCAGGTGAGGCGGAAGCGTGGCAGCGCTGCACAGCGATGCCGCAGCCCTTTGACCAGGTGTTGCTGGGCATTGGCGACGACGGGCATTTCGCCTCGCTGTTCCCTGGGGCCAAAGGTCTTGCAGAGGCTCTTGATGAGCGAGCCGAACCTGCCTGCGTTGCGATCACTCCGCTTGATGCGCCGCTCCCGCGCATCAGCCTGAACTTGGCGGCGCTGCTGCGGGCGCGATCCATTCGCATCCAGATCTGCGGCGCCGCCAAATGGGAGGTCTATCAGCGGGCGCTGGAGCCCGGACCGTTTGCGGAAATGCCGATCCGCGCGATCCTGCGCCAACAAAAAGTGCCGGTGGATGTGTATTGGAGTCCGTAGGACTGGAGCCGCCTTAAGTGACCTACAGCGACGCACTAAGCCGTGAACGCAACACTCAGTGAACCGATACAGGGCCTGGCTTCCGGCGGCACCTGGCTGCGCCATGTGGCGGCCATGCGCGAACAATTGAGCACTGCGGAACAGCGCGTAGCCGCAGTCATCCTCGCGCAGCCGCAAGAACTGCTTAATCAGTCTATCGCTAAGGTCGCGCGGCTCGCTGGTGTCAGTGAGCCGACGGTGATCCGCTGTTGCCGATCGCTGGGGTGCGTCGGGTTCAGCGACTTCAAGATGCGTCTTGCCCAGAGTATGGCGACTGGTCAGGCGTTTGTGCATGCCGACGTGGGCCCTGGCGACTCGATCGCAGTGCTGGCGGCCAAGGTTTTCAACAAGGCGGCGGGGACGCTGCTGCAGGTCAGGGGCCAGCTTGATCCCGCCCGCCTGGAGCGCGCAGTCGATCTGTTGGCTGTGGCCCGGCGGGTGGAGTGCTACGGGCTCGGAAGTTCCGGCATCGTGGCGGCCGATGCCCAGCATAAATTCTTCCGCTTGGGGCTGCCCTCAGCGGCCTATTCAGATGCCCATGTGCACGGCATGGCAGCCACGATGCTGCGGCCCGGGGACGTCGTAGTCGCCATTTCGGCCAGTGGACGCACGATGGATCTGCTCTCCAGCGTAGCCCTAGCGCGCGAGTCGGGCGCGGATGTCATAGGGATCACAGCGCTGGGCTCGCCGCTGGCCCGCGAGTGCACCGTCGGCCTCGAAATTGTTGTCGATGAGGACACCGACATTTACACGCCAATGACGACACGGCTTGCGCAGCTGGCGGTAGTCGATGTGCTGGCGATCGGTGTTGCACTGCGGCAAGGGCCGGAGCTTCTCATCCGTCTACAGCGCGCCAAAGAGAACCTAAAAAGCAGGCGCGTACGCGGTTTCGAATAGCCGAAACTGCACCCGAACGGTGCGATCCGGGGGCTGGCGGCCTTGCAGGCCTCTACCGGGCATCTGCCACTGTTGGGGAGCCAGAAATGCGACCTTTGCCGCATTTGCTGGCCGGTCAGGCTGCTAGCTTGCCTCAATCTAAAACCTTTCTGCACGGAGCCGCGTGAAGATCCTGCCGTCACGACCCAAGGAGATCGCCCCGGTTGAGACCGATCGCGCCTCCGCCCCGCCCAGTGCCGAGCAGACAGGCCGTTTTCTAGCTCTTGCGACCCTGCTCGATGAGGCACCGCTCGCCCAGGATGGGCTGACGCGCGATCAAGAGTACAGCCGCATGCTGCGGACCCTGCTGGGGCATCTGCGCGGCATGGTCTATCGCTGCCTCAACGACGCCAGCTGGACGATCCAATTTGTCAGCGCCGGCTGCCTGGAGGTCACTGGCTACACGGCGGTAGACCTGCTGCTGAACAACCGCATCAGCTTTGAGCAGATGATCCATCCCGAAGACCGGATGTGGTTACGCGAGGCGACCCGCGACGCGCTGGAGCGCCGTGCGATGATCGATGTCGAATATCGCCTGGTACGTGCCGATGGCTCGATCGTGTGGGTCTGGGACCGCAGCGTCGGCATCACTGATGTGGACGGCCGGGTGGTCGCCGTCGAGGGCCTCGTGCAGGACGTTACCGAACGCAAGCGTACCTTCCAGGCGCTGCAGGATGCGGAGCGCCGGTACCGCAGCGTGTTTGAAAATGCCATCGAGGGCATTTTCCGCACTTCTGCCACCGGCAAGTACCTGGTGGCCAATCCGGCCATGGCCCACATGTATGGCTATGACTCCCCCGAAGAATTAACTCAGATGGTGCGCAATATAGGCGCGCAGGTGTATGTTGATCCCCAGCGCCGGCAGGAATTTGCGCGCGTCATGCGCGAGCAGGGCATGGTGGTCGGGTTTGAATCCGAGGTGCGGCGGCGCGACGGGACCACGATCTGGATCTCCGAGAATGCACGCGCCATACAGGATGAAGCTGGCAACGTGCTCTACTACGAAGGCACGGCCGAGGATGTCACCGAGCGTAAGCGCTACCAGGCACGCATCGAATGGCAGGCCAACTACGATACGCTGACCGGTCTTGCCAACCGTTCGCTGCTGCATGATCGACTGGAGCGCGCCATTCTCACGGCGACCAGCTATCACGATCAGATCGCAGTGGTCTTCGTTGATCTGGATCGCTTCAAGCTGATCAACGACACGCTTGGCCACCAGGTCGGCGATGAGCTACTCAAGACCATGGCGCAGCGCATCTCAGGGTGCGTGCGCGAGTCGGATACCGTGGCGCGAATCGGTGGCGATGAGTTTGTGCTGCTGCTGGGCGCGGGACCAGGCAGGGAGTCGGTGGCGCACCGTCTGGAGCTGCTGCTCGCTGCAGTGGCACAGCCCTGGACCACGCCGCAGGGGGAGTTTCAGGTCACCTGCAGCATCGGCGTCGCGCTCTATCCGGAAGACGGTGCCGATGCTGAGACTTTGCTCAAGCACGCTGACACGGCGCTCTACCAGGCCAAGGATCACGGTCGCAACCGCTTCCGTTTCTTTACCAGCGAATTGAACCGGTTAATGAGCGAACGGCTGGAGTTGGAAAACTGCCTGCGCCGTGCGCTTGAGCGTAAGGAGTTCGTGCTCCACTATCAGTCGCGCGTCGATATCGCCACCCAGCGCATCGTGGGTGTCGAGGCCTTGGTGCGCTGGCGACGATCCGAGACCGAACTGGTGGAGCCCATGCAGTTTATTCCGCTGGCCGAAGAGACCGGACTGATCATTCCGCTGGGCGCTTGGGTACTGCATGAAGCGTGCAGGCAACTGCTTCAATGGCAGCGGCAGGGCCTGGATCCCGGCGTGATATCAGTCAATGTCTCCGCGCAGCAGTTTGCGCATGGAGATGTGGTACGCCTGGTCCGGGAGGTGCTCGAGGAAACCGGATTGGATCCCACGTATCTGGAGCTTGAACTGACTGAAAGCGCGATGATGCGCGATGCCCCGAAGCTGGTGGAGATGCTCGATGATCTCAAGAGCCTTGGGGTGCAGATCTCGATTGACGATTTTGGCACCGGCTACTCAAGCCTGAGTTACCTGAAGCGCTTTCCGGTCGATCGGCTCAAGATCGATCGCTCATTCATGCTCGATGTCGCCACAAGTTCAGATGATGCTGCGATCGTACGTAGCATCATCGCGCTCGGTCATGCGCTCGGCCTGCGGGTGGTGGCCGAGGGTGTCGAAACTGACGCGCAGATGAAATTTCTGGAAAGCAGCGAGTGCGATGAGGTGCAGGGATTCCTGCTCGGCCGGCCCGTGCCGGCTGAAGAAGCCGCCAGATTATTTGCTCGCGTCACCAAGTCTCGGCGCGCGTAGATGCACACGCAGAGCTGAACTCCGCAAAGATCTGCAGTGCGGGGATCCGACGGTTCGCCTTGCTGTGTGATTTACTTGCCAGTGGCTCTGAAGCCGGTCAATCAGGCGGCGTGGCAGGGCGTCCGGTCTAGCGCTTTGAGCGCCGGAAAAACATCGTCAGAATGAAGAAGATGGTGCGGAAACCAAGCAGCTTGAGAGCGGCTCGCGCTTCCTCGGGCCGGAGTTTGGCCGTCAGCGGCATGGTCCCAAAAATCTTTCCTTTTATCAGCAGGTCGTTGCCATCGCGTTCGATGGCCGAGACCTGCATCATTTCGTGATTGTCAGAACCGTAGAGTTTCATGATTGGCGTTTTTCATAGCTTATTCGGGCGCGCAATGTTCGCATTCAGAGTTAGCCTAAGCAACGAAATTTCCGAGACGCAACTGTGTGTCTAGCCGATGCTAGAGGGCGGACGCACGGGCGCTTTGCGCCGCTGCCTCTGATCAGGTGCAAGCGGTCCCAGCAATTGCGGAATTCGCAAAACCGTAATGACGCTGCAGACCGGCGCTATGCTCTTGTGTTGCACGAACCATGAGGACGATGGCCGATCTGTAGTCAGGGAGCAAGTAAGTCACTCGGGGCGTTACGAACGCAATCGATACCCCACACTCGGGATAGTCTCAAGCCAGCGGGGTTTCTCCGGATCATCCCCGATTTTTTGTCGCAGGCGATGGACCAGTTGCTTAAGTAACTGGCGGTCGCCTCCACCGCGGTGTCCCCAAACGTGCACCAGGAGCCGATCTGTGTGAACCACTAATCCTGCGTTGGCAAACAACAGCTGCAGCAGGCGGGACTCGAGAGGCGTCACACGCAATTCGCGCTCTGCCCCGATCGTGAGAGTGAGCGAATCTGCATCGAGCGATAGATCGCCAGCCGTAGTGGTCGATGTCGCACCGCCGCTGTCGACGCCTGCTCGGCGCAGTAGCGCCTTGACACGCGCAATCAATGTGCGCGGACTGAATGGCTTGGTCAGGTAGTCATCCGCACCCAGCTCGAGCGCCCGCACAAGGTCGGCCTCTTCACCGCGCGCTGTCAGCATCATGATCGGGGCGGTGCTTTCACGTCGAATCACATCGCACAAGTCAAAGCCGGATCCCCCGGGCAGATTAATGTCTAAAATCATCAGATCAGGCTGCTCCGCGTGAAACATACCGAGCGCCGTGCCGTAGCTGTTCGCTTCGACCACCGGAAATCCGGCCTGTCGAAGTGCGAAGCTGATAACCGCCAGCATGTCGGAGTCATCGTCAACAACCAGTAGTTTCATGCGCTCAAGTCCCTGGGCAACCCGACCGTAAACCGCGTGCGCGCCTCATCGATACGTTCAAATCGCACAGTACCGTGGTGACGCTCGACGATCGACTTGACGATCCACAGTCCCAAACCCAGTCCCGGAGCGTCCGGTTCAGCGCCTTCGGCGCGCTTGAACCGTTCAAAGATTGCCATGCGACTGGCGGCATCGACGCCCGGACCGGCATCTTCGACCCAGAACTCGATAGATTTCTCCAGCGTCCGTCCGCCGATGGATATCCGGCTGGACGGGGGTGCGAATTTGGCTGCGTTCGACAGCAGGTTCACCAGCACCTGAATCAAGCGTTGAGCATCACCCTTTACCGGGTTTACGAGATGATCGACATCCAGGACCAGGACCAGCCCGCGTTGCGCCAGCAACGGGGCCATAAGATCAGCTGCTTCGTGCGCGATGTCCGGCAGCTCGACAGTCTGGTGCCGAATGTCGACTTGGCCGGACTCGATCCGCACGCTCTCGAGCAGATTATCGATCAGTCGCATCAGGCGCAGCACACCGCGCTCAACGTTGGTCAGTAGTTCGCGTTGCGATTCGATGGGCAGCTTATCGAGGCCATCGCGCAGCAATTCGATCGAGGCCAGCTGTGCCGCGAGCGGCGTGCGAAACTCGTGTGAGATGTTGCCAAGCACGCTGTCTCTGGCGCGGCGTGCAGCTTCCAGGTCGGTTTCATCGCGCATCACCTGCACCTGAATGCCGCCCACCGGGGCAGAACTGACGATGATCGCAGTGCGACGTCTGCCGTCATTTAAGCACAGGGTCTCGCGCGCCGAACTTTGCCCCGCGCCGCGCGCCTGGAGTATTGGGCAGGCGTGTTCGCACGGGCGCACACCATCGACCGCCTGGGGCTGGAGTACGTCACCGCAGAAATGGCCAATGATCTCGGACTCCGTTCGACCCAGATGCACAAGAGTCTGCGGATTGACGTAACGGATCCGCCGCTCGCTGTCGACCGCAAAGACACCTTCAACGATGCCCTTAAGCAGGGCTTGGGCTTCGGCCTCACGACGCCGCAGCGTTCCTGTCAATTCGATCAGGTTGCGACGCATTTCCTCCATGGAGCTGGCGAGAGCGCCGACCTCCAGGGGAGCCACTGCCGGAACCGCTGCCGTAAGATCACCGCGTCCTATACGCAGGGCGACATCGCGCAATGCGACCACCGGCTGAGCGAGCCATCGGCCGTAGAAAACACCGGCGACACCCGCACCGGCTGCCACCAGTAACGCGATCAGGATCAGAATGCGGTCGAAGGCAGCGGCAGTCGATGCAAATTCCGCAGCCGCGAGCCGCGCATCGAGCAGCGCGATGACCTCGCCCCCGGTCGTCGCAACGGCCACGGTAGCACCGTAGCTGTCCTCACCACTCAGCCGGGAAGCCGCGACATGGCCGCTGGTGAGCGCCTGGGTATGCAGCACGGTGAAAGGATTGGACGCCAGTGCGTGGTAGGTGACAAAGTTCACTAGCTGTAACTGAGCGCCGACTTGCGGGCCTAAAGTCCCAAGCCAAGCCGGTGACGCGGTATGAAGCAAAATGACCTGATCTCCCGACTGATCTGGGAGCGTCACAGCTGCGCCAAAAAGCGGCGCACTGCCATCGTGGGGTGCCAGCATGAACCGCTCGCCTTGTTCGCGGTTGGCGGTAGCCACTTCCAACCACGGAATCGCAGGCGCCGCGGCTCCGGCGCTGAGCACCTGGCTTGGTCGGCGCACAGCGCAAACATCGTAGCGCTGGGCCTCGCAGAACCGCAGCAGTAGCGGCGGAATCTGCTCGTCTGCATGTTCATCCAAGAGTCGCTGCAGGGTGGCGTCCTGGGCCAGGCGCCGGGAATCAGTTAGTGCATCCTCTCCGGAGCGATGTAGGAGCTCGCGTGCCGAGGTGACGGCTAACTGCACGCGCACAAGTGCTTGTTGCTGCACCAGTCGATGAAGAACAATGGCGCAGGTGAGCGCCATCGCCGCAACTGCCACCAGTACGATGATTACGCTGCCACCGCCCAGCCAGGATGCAAGGCCAATGGGTCGCGGAGGATGTAGGTCGGGTGTTTCCACAGCGCTCAGCGTACCGGCGGGAGCCGAAGCGCGCCAGCGGCCCTCCTCACGCGCCATGTCAGGCCTGGTGCGCAATGCCAGGGCGAAGTTCCGGGTGGCGGCGTTCCAACAGAGCCTTGGCGATCAGCGTGACGAGTGCCAACAGCGCGAGTATTGAAGCCGAGGAGAATGCCGCCACCGGATTATATTCATTGTGGAGAATCTCGATGTGCAGTGGCAGCGTATTGGTCAGTCCGCGAATATGGCCAGAGACTACCGACACCGCGCCGAATTCGCCCATAGCGCGGGCATTGCACAGAAGTACGCCATAAAGAAGCCCCCAGCGAATATTGGGCAGCGTCACGTGCCGAAAGGCCTGCCAGCCACTTGCGCCGAGTGAGATCGCAGTCTGCTCCTCCTCGGTCCCCTGCGCCTGCATTAAGGGGATCAGTTCGCGCGCGACGAAGGGAAAAGTGACAAAGGTTGTGGCCAGGATGATGCCAGGAACCGCAAAGATAATATGGATGTTGTGCGCGGTCAGCCATGGGCCAAACCAGCCGCGCGCGCCGAACACGAGCACATAGATTAGACCGGCAATAACGGGTGAGACTGCGAACGGCAGGTCGATCAGCGTAATCAGCATATTCTTGCCCCGAAAGTCGAATTTGGCGATGGCCCAGGAGGCGGTCACGCCAAAGACGAGATTCAATGGCACGGTGACCGAGGCAACCACCAGCGTCAGTCGCAGTGCCGAGCGCGTATCGGGATCGGCCAGTGCCGCCAGGTAGGCTGTTGTGCCCTTCGCGAGCGCCTCGACAAACACCACCACCAACGGGAGCGCCACGAGCACACCCAGGTAGAGCAGTGCGACGATCAGTAGCAGGGTGCCGGCGAGGCCTGCCGGCAGCCGCGTCGGCGTCATGATCGAGTCCTCTGGCGACGCTGAGTCCATAACTGAAGACCATTGATAAGCAGCATCAAACCGAAGGAAGCAAGCAGCATCACCACAGCTATCGCAGTAGCTTCCGCGTACTGATACTGCTCAAGCTTGGTCATGATCATCAGCGGTGCAATTTCGGACACCATCGGGACATTGCCGGCAATGAATATCACAGACCCGTATTCGCCCACCGAGCGGGAGAAGGCCAGTGCGCAGCCCGTCAGCAGAGCGGGCCACACGGTCGGGAGCACGACCCAGCGGAATGTCTGCACTCGTGACGCGCCCAGCGTTTCAGCGGCCCGCTCAACCTCGCGATCCAGATCGGCCAGTACCGGTTGGAGCGTCCGTACTACGAACGGCAGACCGATGAAGCATAGCGCCACGACCACACCTAGGGGCGTGTAGGCCACCTTGATGCCAAGTGGCTCCAGCCAACGACCAATCCATCCGTTGCTACTGTAGAGAGCCGCGAGTGCAATGCCCGCGACTGCCGTAGGCAGCGCAAACGGCAGGTCGATGATGGCATCGAATATGCGCCGCAGTGGAAAGCGGCGTCGCGTGAGCGCCCAGGCAATGATGAAACCGAATACGGCATTGACGAGCGCAGCCACTAGCGAGGCACCGAAGCTCAGGCGGAGCGAAGCAAGGACACGCGGTGCGCTGACCACATGCCAAAATTGCCTCGGTCCCAGTGTCCCTGAGCGCAGGAACGCGGCCGACAAAGGGATGAGAACAATCAGGGAGAGATACGCCAACGTGACTCCCATCGTCAGACCAAATCCCGGCAGTACACGGAAAGCTCGGTTGCGCCGCGCCGGGTAGCCACCTGCCCGGTCGGTCGTGCGATCAATGGCGCTTGCTACGTTCGTCATCGGCAAGCCTCACTGGGCCGAGTAGATTCGATCGAAGCTGCCGCCGTCGGCAAAGTGAGCGGCCTGGGCTTTAGACCAGCCCCCGAAGGCTTCACCGACAGTAACCATGGGGAGGGCGGGAAACTGCGCCGCGTGTTCCTGGGCAACGCCGGCGTCCCGGGGCCGATAAAAGTGACGTGCGGCAATCTCCTGGCCTTCATGTGAGTAGAGATACTGCACGTAGGCTTCTGCGACAGCGCGTGTGCTACGCCGATCGACGACCTTGTCCACGACGGAGACGGGAGGTTCCGCCAGAATGCTTATTGAGGGCGTCACGATATCGAATTTATCTGCGCCGAGTTGGCTGTAAGCCATCAGGGCTTCATTCTCCCAGGCGATTAACACATCGCCGATGCCGCGCTCCACGAAGGTCACGGTTGCGCCGCGGGACCCGGAATCGAGTACCGGAACATTCTTGTACAGAGCTTTCACGAAGGCCTCGGCGCTTGCATCGCTGCCGCCCTTAAGGCCCTTTGCATAGGCCCAGGCCGCGAGGTAGTTCCAGCGGGCGCCTCCAGATGTCTTGGGATTGGGCGTAATGACCTGAATGTCTGGACGAACTAGATCATTCCAGTCGCGAATATTCTTGGGGTTGCCTTTGCGGACCAGAAACACAATTGTGGAGGTATAGGGCGAGGAGTTATCTGGCAGGCGACTGGACCAGTTGGCTGGAATCAGCTGCCCCTCACGATTCAGTGCATCAACGTCGTATGCGAGCGCCAGCGTCACAACATCCGCTTCGAGCCCATCGACCACAGCTCGCGCCTGCTTACCCGAGCCGCCATGGCTTTGCTGCATTATTATCACTTGACCGGTCTTCTGCTTCCAGTACGCCGCAAAGGCCTTGTTGTAGTCCGCGTAAAATTCGCGCGTCGGATCGTAAGAAACATTCAGCAGCTTTATGGCGGTGCCCGGAGCATCCGGAGCGTGGGTACTCGGTGAACCGGACTCACTACATGCCGATACCATAATGGCCGCGGTCGCAAGCGCAATCCAACCGCGCCGGGCATTGGCAAGCGCTCTGATCGTTAAGGTACGCGAGGAGTCTGCGAAATTGGTTTTCAAAGGGTGTGCCTTACAGGGTTCGGGCTTTGGCGGCGTCAAACAACAACCGACGGTGAATACTGGGTGGCGTACGTAGCCTGCGCAGCCGGGACGGCCGCTCCGATCTTGCTTGAACAAGAAAGGAGAACTGCATGACGGCTGTTAGCGGCCAGCAACGGCGCAAACGTGCTGCGCAGCGTGGCCTCTATTTCCGCTGGGCTCCCAGACAGACCCAGTACCACGAGCGCACCCTCCAGTGCTGAATTCAGTCGCAGCACCCAGTCGTGCAGCTCACCTATCTGGACGTCGGTGCGAATATCAAGTCCATGGAACTCAAGCAATTCCGCCCGTGCATCGAGTGCGCGCCGGATATTGTTGGCGACTTCAGTGCGCGGCGCGGTGGCGCTTTGAATATTCACGAATGTGGCTACTGCGGGCACGTGACGCAGAATGCTCGCGACAAGTCCCAGCGTGGCTCGACGCGAGGCCTCTCCGTCGCAGTAGATGAGTATCTGCTGGGGCACCGCCGTGGATTGAGGCAAGCACAACAGTCGACGAGTGCCGCGCCGCAAGGCGGTGCCAATCTGCTCTAGGGAATTCGAGGAGCTTGGCAGCACAGTGACTCCGGCCTGAAGTGAATCCTCTAACGAGTCCTCCGGGAGCTTTTCTTCTGACCTCAAGACCCGGGCACGCATGCTTTCCAGAAGTTGGCGAAACAGGGGTTGCGCCAAGATCGCGGCCGCGGAGGTCGCGTCTGCGCCCACGATTCGATAGCTCGAGATCGGAGTGGGAAGGACATGGAATCGACGGATGCCCAGGGATACGGTGCGACCCACGGCGAGTGGTACCGCCCCCTGCTCGCTGCTCGGCCGTGACACGTCCAACAGTAAGGGAGTTGTCGGGGCCTCATTTGCATGCATGCGCACCGCTGATTCCAGCCCGGCCTGCGGCGATACCTGCACCCGCAGCCGTTCCAGGCCGCCCGCGAAGCTGACGCTCTGCACCACGCCCGCGGTAAATGGGGTGCTTCGAAGCTGGCGTTCGGAATCCGAGACTTCAAGGTCTTCGGGTCGAATTACTGTCACCACTTCCTGATCGCCGCCTTCAGAAGGCAACGCGTCGGCGGTACTGATGTGCGCAGCCCCGAGTTGCAAGCCATCCTCACAGAGGCGGCCGAGCATAAGATTCGCGGCCCCCAGGAATGTGGCCACGAAGCGAGTAGCGGGGAACCTGTACAGATGCTCGGCGCGACCGACCTCGAGAAGCCGGCCGTTGTGCATGACGCCGATGCGATCGGCCAGCGCGAAAGCCTCTTCCTGATCATGCGTGACCAGGATAGTGGTCATGCCTAACCGACGTTGGACTTGGCGGATCGTGTCGCGCAGCTCTACCCGGATTTTTGCATCGAGTGCTCCGAAGGGCTCATCCATCAGGAGCACGGCCGGCTCATGGGCCAAGGCCCGGGCAACGGCGATGCGCTGCTGTTGACCGCCGGACAGCTCGCCGGGCATCCGACCGGCAAAGCCATCCAGATCCACGAGCGCTAGAAGTTCCTGGCGTCGGCGCTGGCGCGCCTCGCGCCGAACGCCGCGTACCCGCAGCGCAAACTCCACGTTCTCACCCACGGTCATGTGCCTAAATAACGCGTAGTTCTGAAACACGAGGCCGACCCCCCGGGATTTGGCTGGCACATGTGTCATGTCCCGGCCGTGAAACGCGATTCGGCCATGGTCAATGTCGGTCAGGCCAGCCGCTGCGCGGAGCAGTGTGCTCTTGCCACTGCCACTGGGCCCGAGAAGCACAAAGAACTCCCCGGTCTCAATCTGCAGCGAGACATCGTTAACCACCGGTATGTCCCGGAAGCGTTTCGTAATTTGTTCGAAATTGATCGACATGTATCGCCTGCCCGGCCGGGGGTCTCCCGCCCATGCTAGGCAACGGACGGTGACGGTGGGGTTCTTGCGCGGTGACACTCCAGTGACATTAGAGCTTCCCTGGCGCCCCATTGCATAAATTCGCGCTGTGCAAGTGAGTCTCACTATTTCCAGATGGCTAATAGGTCATCAAGACCCGGAAGCCCACGCGCATCGGCAACCCTTAGATTCACGAATGCGTATGCCACGCAGTCTTCACGTACTCGCGCTGGTCGGAGCAACCGACTCGTTCGCGGGTAAGTCGAGCTCGTGGCTCATTTAGCGCGGTGTGGTCCTAAAGTTGCGTCCGTGTTGATTCATCAGGTGCGGATTCTCATCTAAAGCAGTTCAGGCAAAGCCCTGTGCTGCACCCCTTGCGCATAAAGGACAGGGCGGGCTGTTGCAACCATCTGAGTCGAGCAGCACGTGTGGCGCAGCTATACTCGTGAAATGAACGAGATTGCCAAACCCGACCCCGCCTGGAGCCCTGTAATTCAGCTCCGCAGCTTGTCATTCCGTCTGCTGCTGCTGGCAGTCCTTTTTGTGCTAGAGAAATCACTGCTGAACTTGTTCGTGGATTTCGCGAGCGCGCAGACGGCGGAGGGCTTGGGCGCGTATGTGCGTATCGCACAGCATTTGGTATTTCGCTTTCTGGTGACCTTTGGGATCGCGGCGGCTTTGCTTGCCTATGTGCGGGCCGGTAGTCACTGGGCCAAGGCACTCGGCCCACGCCTTGCGGTCGACATCAGTCCTGTCTGGGCTGGCGTCCATGTGCTGTTACTCGTAATACTTGTTGTACTCTCGCGCAATCTCTACACGCCCGGACACATCATGCTGTCCTTTGCGGGCGTGGTGCTGCTATGGACGATAGTCGCGGTCGCGGCTGTGCTGGCGGCCTTCCGTGCAATGGCCCCGTGGACAATCTGGAGGCAGGCGGCCCTGGGCTTGGGATCCGTGTGGCTCTATGCCTTTGTGGCAGGTGTCGCAGCTGCCCTGTTCATGCAGTGGTCGGAGCGGCTCTGGCAACCGACGGCGCGCGTGACGTTCTACCTTGTGAGCAAACTGCTACGCCCCTTGGTCCCGGTCCTTACCGCTGATTCAATTGCTCTTATTTTGCGGACCAACCATTTCGCAGTCCAAATCGCGGAGGTCTGTTCGGGCCTGGAAGGCGTCGGTCTGATGGCGGTGTTCTGTGGCGCTTGGCTGCTCTTCTTCCGAAGCGAGTATCGTTTTCCACGAGCACTAGCGCTGATTCCAATCGGGCTGGTATTGGTTTTTGCGCTTAATGTGGTGCGGATTGCGGCCTTCGTCTTGATTGGTGAGGCGGGATACCCCGATGTTGCCATTTATGGCTTCCACTCTCAGGCCGGGTGGATAGGCTTCAACATCGCGGCAGCCATCGTTGTGATCTTCAGTCGGCGAATTGGTTGGTGGCGGAGTCAAACGGCGGCTATTAGTTCTCGCGGTGATAACCCGACAGCGGCGTACCTGATGCCGTTCCTGGCCGTCATCGGTGCCGGTATTGTTGCCCGCGCACTCTCCTCGGGCTTCGATAGCTGGTACGGGCTGCGGCTGGTAGCCGGCTTAGCAATGCTGTTCATTTACCGACAGCGCCTTATGCGGCTGTCCTGGCGTCTTACTTGGCGTGCATTTGCAGTCGGTATCCTGGGCTTTGCGATCTGGCTCGTCGCCGCGCATTGGCTGTTGGCACCCGCGGCGGTACCTGTTGGACTGACTGCGCTCTCGCCGTGGGCACGCACTGCATGGCTTGTCGTGCGCGTGGCAGGTGCAGTAATCGTGGTCCCGATTGTGGAAGAATTGGCGTTTCGCGCGTACCTGCTGCGTCGCCTGGTCGATGCCGATTTCGAGTCTGTGCCTTATGGGGCCATCCGTTGGCCCATCATGGTGGCGAGCGCGGCGATCTTTGGCGTATCCCACGGGGTGATGTGGGCCCCTGGAGCATTGGTCGGACTTCTCTATGCGGCGCTGCTTTGCCGGACCTCGCGGCTGGGAGAGGCCCTTGGCGCGCATGCAGTGACTAACGGCCTCCTCGCGGGCGCGGTCTTGTGGTCTGGGCAGTGGCAGCTGTGGTGAAAAGAGGTCGTTTCTCACAATCCGTTACTGCTTTCGCAACGCATTGAAAATAAAGACGTTATTTAAACCGTGAAGATCTTATTAGTGCATGGTCTGCAAGGAGTGCAGCGGCTGCATGCAGCAATTTGACTTAACGCCCCTAAGCCCATTATGTGGCCTAGCTACTTGCCGATGGAGCAGCTATATTCGCTCCCAAGTTGTTAGTCGCGATGTCACGAGATGACTCGCAGAACGTAGATTTAAAGAGTTCTCGGAGTTAAGTTATGCGCAAGATGCTCGGATTGGCGGTTCTCGGTGTAGCGTTCGCTGGTGCGGCCAGCGCCGGCCAGTGGGATCGTCACGATGGCTACACCAATAAGATTTCATGGCGTGCGGACACTGTGGCCGTGACCAGTGCACCAGAAATCGATCCGGCTTCCGCTCTCAGTGCGCTGACCCTGCTCGTGGGTGGCATTGCAGTGATGCGTGGACGCCGCAACAAGTAGACGATCAGGTCAACATCAACTGAGAGTGCGGGCCGCTTATGCGGCCCGCACTCGTTTTGAACCCAAGTTTCCGGAAACGGCATAAATCCCCCATAGAACTGCAACAGCGCCGGCTAAGTTTCGGGCCCGCCTGCTAACGGTGTAACCTCCGGACAAAGCCCAGCGGGTGCGCTAAGGCCCGAGACATGTGCTGGTGAATGAAGGGGAATCGCTTATGCGTCGATGGCTGGAGTGGCGCAGGGTCCTAGTCCTGACGGGCGTATACGCCTGCCTCGTGAGCTGCGCAGATCGGCCGCGCAGCTCGCAGGCTTTGGATCATTCGAGCACCGCCCCCAGGGCTTCCCAGGCGATCCCAGATGCAAAAGCTTTGAGCGGCTTAGAATCCACCTTGCGCGGACAATTGGTCTCGACGGATGCGGTGGTCTTAAATGATTCAGCGCAGCTGCATATCAGAGTCGTTGCCCAAGCCCTGTTTGTGGCCGATTCCCCCGATCTGGCGCCCGGGGCCGATGAAGTGCTCCAGCCATTGGCTGCAACATTGTCTGCGTACCCTAAGACACATGTTGAACTGCGCGCCTATACGGACGATCTGGACTCAAGTCCATCGGCGCTCGTTCTGACACAAAAACGTGCCGAGCAGGTGGCTAACTATCTGACCCAGCATGGAGTCGCCTTGGAGCGCCTGCAGGTGCATGGCGAAGGGCACAACGCGCCCATCGCAAGCAATTCCAGCGCCGAGGGCAGGCGAGCCAATCGCCGCCTAGAAATTCTCATTTCTGCTTTGTCATCCTGATCAGCATCGGCTAGGCTGCCCGCCTAGCCTCTAGAACTGCAGCACTTTCAATCTGTTAGGGAACAATTAAGCTCTCATGAGAGTTACGATATTTGGCTCGGGCTACGTCGGTCTGGTGACGGGCGCCTGTCTCGCTGAAGCCGGCAACCATGTGATTTGTGTGGATGTAGACGCCGAAAAGGTGAAGCGTCTGAGTGCCGGAGAGATTCCAATTCATGAACCTGGCCTCGATGGGATGGTGCGTCGCAATACAGACGCCGGGCGCATCGAATTCACGACCGATGCGGCACGAGCTGTCGAGCATGGACTGTTCCAGCTCATTGCGGTGGGCACCCCGCCCGATGAAGACGGCTCTGCAGACCTGAGCCATGTGTTGTCCGTGGCCCGAACCATCGGCCAGCACATGAGCCGATATGCCATTGTCATCACCAAGAGCACGGTTCCGGTAGGCACGGCCGATACGGTGCGCAAGCAGGTGCAGGAGGCGATGAGCGAGCGCGGCGCGAGCATCGACTTTGATGTCGTCTCCAACCCGGAATTCCTAAAAGAGGGCGCGGCGATCCAGGACTTCATGAGGCCCGACCGGATCGTGGTCGGCACCGACAATGCGCGTGTCACAGAACTGATGCGAGCCCTCTATGAGCCCTTTACCCGCAACCATGACCGGCTGATTGTCATGGACATCCGCTCCTCGGAGTTGACTAAGTACGCGGCCAACGCGATGTTGGCGACCAAGATCAGCTTCATGAATGAGCTTGCCCATGTAGCAGAGCGCATGGGCGCGGACATAGAAAAGGTCCGCTTAGGCATTGGTTCCGATCCGCGTATCGGATTCAGCTTCATTTATCCGGGAACGGGATACGGCGGTTCGTGCTTTCCCAAGGACGTTAAAGCCCTGATCCGCTCTGCCCGCGATTTGGGCTACGAATCCGAAATTCTGAGCGCGGTCGAGCGGGTCAACGAGCGACAGAAGTCTGTGCTCGTGCGCAAGCTCAATCGGGAATTTGGCGGGCAGCTTACAGGACTGACATTCGCCCTTTGGGGCCTGTCTTTCAAACCCAACACGGATGACATGCGTGAAGCTGCAAGCCGCGTCATCGTCGCCGCGCTTGCCGCCGCGGGTGCCCGTGTTCGGGCCTACGACCCCGTCGCGATGGAAGAAGCCCAGCGCCACATGCCTGCAAGCGATTCGTTGTGTTACTGCAAAGACGCTTATGAGGCCGCAAAGGGCGCCGATGCGCTGCTCATCGCCACGGAATGGCAGGAATTCAGAAGCCCCGATTTTGAGCGACTGCTGGAGCTGCTCAAGACACCTCGAATTTTTGACGGCCGGAACCTTTATGATCCTGCGATGCTGACGCGATACGGGTTCGAATACTTTGCCATTGGTCGTGGCCGAGCCTCGATCGTAAATTGAGTGTATTTCGGGATCTGTAAGGAACGCTGATGCTGTCACCCGTAATTCTATCTGGCGGTGCCGGGACGCGCTTGTGGCCGTTGTCTCGCGAACTGCACCCCAAGCAGTTGCTGCCTCTGATGGGGGCAAACACCATGCTCGAGGACACGATCGGTCGCCTGGCTGGCCTCGAGACTGAGCCGCCGATCATCGTGTGCAATGAAGCTCATCGGTTCCTAGTGGCCGAGCAGTTGCGACGCCTTGGAGTGGCGGCACGGGCGATACTCCTCGAGCCCGTGGGCCGCAATACCGCACCGGCGATCGCCCTGGCAGCTCATGCGGCCCTGGCCGGCGGCGCGGAGGATGCGCTGCTGTTGGTACTGCCGGCAGACCATGTTATTCGGGATGTGCCGGCTTTTCGTACAGCGGTCCAGGCCGCGATTCCCGCGGCACGCGCTGGGCAGTTGGTCACTTTCGGGATCGTCGCGAATACCCCAGAAACCGGTTACGGATACATTCTTCGCGGCGAGCAGGTCGGGGCCGCCTTTGGTATCCAAAGCTTCACGGAAAAACCAAGTGCCGCTGTGGCCGCCGAATTCGTAGCCAGCGGCGATTACTATTGGAATAGCGGCATGTTCTTATTTCGCGCTCGCCGCTACCTGGAGGAACTGGAGCAGCTCGCGCCTGATATTGCTGCCTCAAGTCAGGCAGCATTTGCTCGGGCCAAGCGTGATCTGGATTTCACGCGCATTGAGGCCGAGTCATTCGGCGCCTGCCGCAGTGAGTCCATAGACTACGCTGTCATGGAGAAGACCAAAGACGCGGTGGTCGTGCCGCTCGATGCCGGCTGGAGCGATGTGGGCTCCTGGTCCGCGCTCTATGAGGCAAGCGACAGAGATTCCTCGGGCAACGTCACCCGGGGCGATGTTCTGCTGGAGGATACGCACGATTCCTATGTGTATTCGGAGAGTCGGCTGGTGGCCGCGGTTGGAGTGCACGATCACGTCATCGTCGAGACCAAGGATGCGGTGCTGGTCATGCCTCGCGCCGCGGCGCAGAGCGTCAAGAATTTGGTGGCTCGTTTGAAGGCGGCGGGGCGCTACGAGCATGCGCTGCATCGCGAAGTTTTTCGACCCTGGGGCAGCTACGACAGCCTGGATGCCGGTGAGCGTTTTCAGGTGAAGCGACTGGTGGTGCGACCCGGCGGCGTCCTATCGCTGCAAATGCACCATCATCGCGCGGAACACTGGGTGGTTGTATCCGGCACCGCTAAGATAACGCGAGGCGAGGAGATTTTTCTCCTCGAGGAGAACCAGTCCACCTATATTCCAGTTGGCGTCCGGCATCGAATTGAAAATCCCGGGCGGATAGCGCTGCATATTATCGAGGTTCAGTCCGGCGGCTACCTGGGCGAGGATGACATTGTGAGATTCGAGGACCAATACGGGCGGCAGAACACAAGATAGCGCGACAAGCGGCCGCTGGGCGGCCTGGCTGTCATATGGGCCGCGACTCTTAGGTGAAAAACGCGAATGACCAAACTGGCTTGCTTCAAGGCGTACGATGTCCGCGGCCGTATTCCCGCAGAATTGAACGAATCGCTTGCCTATCAGATCGGGCAGGCCTACGCGGCCTTCATAAGACCTAGAACAGTTGCCGTAGGCCGTGATATTCGGGCCACCAGTGCGGCCTTATCTGCGGCCCTTATTCGAGGATTGACTGAGTCGGGATGCGATGTGGCCGATATTGGGCTGTGCGGGACCGAAGGGGTCTATTTTGCAACTTTCGCTGAGCAGCTCGACGGCGGCATCATGGTGACGGCCAGTCATAACCCGCCGGACTACAACGGGATGAAGTTCGTACGAGAGCAAAGTCGCCCGATCAGCGCCGATAGCGGGCTTCAAGAGATACAAGCGATGATCGAGGAGGGTCGATTGCCGCCGCGTGCCGCCATTGCCGGGCACACTTCGCCTTGCGATACGAAGGCCAAGTATCTCCATCATCTGCTTGGCTACCTAAAGGGCGCCAAGCTTAAGCCGCTGAAAGTCGTGGTAAATGCTGGCAACGGCGGTGCCGGACTCGTGGTCGATCAGCTGGAGCCGCATCTGCCGTTCCAGTTCATCAAGATCAATCACAATCCCGATAGTTCATTTCCAAACGGCGTCCCAAATCCAATGATTGAGGAGAATCGCGCCAGTACGAGTGCGGCAATCCGCGAACATAAGGCTGATGTGGGTCTGGCCTGGGATGGGGATTTCGATCGTTGTTTCTTCTTTGATGAAACCGGGGGGTTCATCGAGGGCTACTACCTTGTCGGTTTGCTAGCGGAGTATTTTCTGCGACGTAATCCAGGCGCGCGGATCGTGCACGATCCGCGGCTGACCTGGAATACAATTGATTTGGTTAAGAAATACGGTGGCGAGCCGGTCCTGTGCCGATCTGGCCATGCATTCATCAAAGCCGCGATGCGAGAAGTGGATGCAGTTTATGGCGGTGAAATGAGTGCGCATCACTATTTCCGCGATTTTGCATATTGCGATAGTGGGATGATTCCCTGGCTCATTGTCCTATCGATCATCAGCGAAAGCGGCAAGCCCTTGTCTGATTTGGTGGCTGAGCGCAAGCGTCTTTTCCCGGCGAGCGGCGAGATAAATAGTGAGATTTCGGATGCCAAGGCAGTGATGACCGCGATACAGCGGCATTATCAACCTTCTGCTGTGAGCATCGATTTTACCGACGGTCTGTCGATGGAGTTTCCAGAGTGGCGCTTTAACCTACGAGGTTCGAATACGGAGCCTCTTGTGAGACTGAATGTGGAATCGCGCGCCAACGAAGCATTGATGCGAGAGAAAACCGCGGAGATTCTCGCTCTTATGAGTGCACTGTGAACATAATCGACGCGTTGCTGTCACGGCGCTCTGTTGCGGCACAGTATCTTGTAGAGCCGGGGCCATCACAGCAGCAAATCGACGCTGCCATTGACGCGGCGCTGCGAGCGCCTGACCACGGGCGGGTGCAACCGTGGCGGTTCCGGCTTGTCCGCGGTCCGGCGCGTGCTGCGCTTGCTGAAAAGCTCGTGGAGGCTACCCTTCGGCGCGATGCGAATACGCCGAGCGGACAGATCGAAAAGTTACGCAGTAGAGCAAGCGTACCGTTAATGGTCGCTGCCAGCGCCACGCTCAAGCGCGACCCCAAGGTTCCAGAGATCGAGCAGGTCCTGGCGGCCGGGGCGGGCGTTATGAACCTACTGAACGCATTTCACCTACAGGGCTTCGGCGCGATTTGGCTTACTGGCCCGAACGTTTACGATCCGGCCGTATGGGCAGTTCTAGGCCTTGGATCGAGCGAGCGATTGCTCGGCTTAATCTATGTGGGTACGCCTGCCGCCAACACGCCGGCCGCCCTGACTCGTCCGAGTCGCGAGGCGTTTGTCGAAGACTGGGCACAGTAGGGATTAATTTCGGAATGCAAAGTACCGGCTAACCGCTATGCCTTTTACCGTCTCACATATTGCTGCAATCTTGCCGTTTCGCAAGTGGCTGAGACGCTACGGCGTTGTTTCGGCCGCGGCTATTGGTGCGATGACCCCTGATCTGGATCTGATTCTGCCTGTGCGCTTGACCCGCGCACAGACGCACGGAGCACTGGCGCTCGTAACCTTCTGTCTTCCTATGGGCCTGGCAGTGTGGGGCCTATTCCAGGTGCTGATCAAACCGGCCATATTGGAAGTATTGCCGAACCGAGTCTACGCACGGTTGCGTGCCGATCATGTCGGCCTGAACTTGGCCAAATGGGCGAGCTGGGGCTTGGCTACGCTGGCAGTATTGTTTGGTGCCCTCACGCATGATATCTGGGATGCGTTTACGCATGAGGATGGTCGTGGTGTTCGGATGCTGCCGTTCTTGGATGACTACGGACCGGAGCTAGGCAATCACCCACTCCATCTCTATCGGTGGCTGCAGCACACGAGCTCGGTCGTAGGGCTGATTATAGTCATTGCCGCGATTTGGATCTGGATCCATCACGCGAAACCTCCGACGACGACGCCCCCGAGACGGCTTGGCCCGCGTGAAAGACATTTGTGGGCAGCAGTCTATCTGCTCATACCCATCGGGCTGGTGGGTGCCGCCGTGGTTAGAATTCACCACAATGGCTGGCCGCGCCTGTATTCGCAGGCTGCGTTGCAGCTCTTCGCGATACTGGCAATATTGACCTCAGCTCTTTCGTTGGTTGTTACAAGTGCACTCTTGCGGCGGCGTCTACTTGCACTGGATGCGCGCGGGCAACGAGCCCGCCCTCCGCCGCAGTAAGCCTCGATATATAAATCCCATTGCTGAAGTGGCCATAGCGTCGACTGACCTAATGCTTGCCAAGTGCAAGACATTGGACGATGGGCCACAATAGACCAGAATGCGAGGGAAGCCTTGAGAGCGATTGCCAGTCTATGCTTTGTCTCGGGCTCCTTTACAATGGCTCCAGACCCTCATGGATCGGCAACGGACGGGCGACTATATGGATTTTGTTGATCTCAAGTCTCAGTACCGTGCGCTTAAGGACAGCATAGATAAGAATATTCACGCTGTTCTAGATCATGGCCAGTACATCATGGGCCCAGAAATGACGCTGCTTGAGCGGCAGCTGGCTTCGTATGTAGGGGCTCGCCACTGCATAACAGTTTCGAGTGGGACCGAGGCGCTCTTGATTTCTCTTATGGCCATGGGCGTGGGACCGGGAGACGAGGTAATCACCTCGCCCTTTACGTTTGTGGCCACCGCAGAGGTCATAGTGCGCGTTGGCGCCAAGCCTGTATTTGTGGACATCGAACCCGATACCTGCAATATGAACGTAGCGTTGCTACAAGCTGCGATTACGCCGCGAACCAAGGCGATCATGCCAGTGAGTCTGTACGGGCAGCCCGCGGACATGGATGAGATTAATGCGATTGCAGAGAGAAACGGCAATATTTGTGTCATCGAAGACGCCGCACAGAGCTTTGGTGCAACTTATCGCGGTGCTCGTAGCGGCCATCTTTCTCGAATCGGTTGCACGAGTTTTTTCCCAAGTAAGCCTTTGGGTTGTTATGGTGACGGGGGCGCAATTTTTACCGATGAGGAGTCTCTGGCTAAGGCCTGCGAGGAAATTCGGGTTCATGGGCAAAGTGCGCGTTATCACCATACCCGCATCGGTGTTGGGGGCCGAATGGACACGATTCAATGTGCTGTGTTGCTGGCCAAGCTGGCCCGATTTGATTGGGAGGTTCAGCGACGTATCGACTTAGGTGCGCGCTATGGCGAGCGAATCCGCGCAGCGGGATCGATAGCGGAACTGTTACGCGTGAAGGAAGACCGGACGAGCGTATGGGCGCAGTACACTGTGCTGGTCGAAGATCGCGATGGCGTCCAGAATCGCATGAAGGCGGCCGGTATCCCAACTGCAGTGCACTACCCGAAGTCCCTACATCAGCAACCTGCCTACCGGGGTTTGGTTGGTGCGGGGCATTTCCCCGTCAGCGAGCGCCTGCAGGAGCGCGTCATAAGCCTCCCCATGAGTGCCGATCTGAGCGAAGTATTGATCGAACAGATTGTTGCTGCTCTGACGCACGCCACAAAAGGCCAGCTCTGACAAAGTGTTCCGGCGCCCCGTGAGGGTCCACTCAGTTGAATGCCCTGATTTCATTGACATTCAGGGCGTAGTTACGTACCTTGCCGGCCTCGCGAGTGGGGCCATAGCTCAGCTGGGAGAGCGCTTGCATGGCATGCAAGAGGTCGGCGGTTCGATCCCGCCTGGCTCCACCATTCTCACACCGGTTTCGGCGTCCCCATCGTCTAGAGGCCCAGGACATCGCCCTTTCACGGCGGTAACGGGGGTTCGAATCCCCCTGGGGACGCCATCCTGACGCTTGTTTGGCGCTTGTGTTTGGGCGCTGACTTCTTCGGCGCCATGACCTTTACTTAACCCGCAGCGAAAGCGCAACACCTAAGAAGGCACGCGCTTGCGAGCGGGCGTGTGGCGCTATGTGGGCCGGGGAGCCGGCGCCAAAGCGCCAATGCCTGAGGAACTACCTGACAACCCGTGCGCACCGTTTGGTTATCATTCCCAAAGCTCAGCGGCGGTGTGGAGTAGTGGGTCCAATGAACTCGGCCTGCGCAGATTTTCCGTATATAACGAATTCTGCGACATGCATGAGTCGGAGAATATCGTGATTGGCGCTACGGATAAAATAACATGTGCTGTCGGAGTCAGAGACCTGATCCCGCGATAATTTGGTAGTGACGCTCGTACCCCTTAAGGCGGACTCCCCAAGCCAGTCCAAACAAGCAACTATTGTGAATCTTCCAGTCAACCAAGATGAAGGTTTTCCACCGGAAGCACCACGTACACCTCGAGTAAGTGTGCTTATGCCGGTATTCAATACGGCAAGATTTGTCGCGGCGGCGGTTCGAAGTATTGCGGGCCAATCTTTTACGGATTGGGAGCTGATCATCATTGATGACGGCTCTACCGACGGATCAACGCGCGAACTGCAGGACTTGGCCAATTCTGAAGCACGTATCAAACTGAGAATCCGAGAAAATCTCGGCTTAATAGCTACTAGAAACGAATTGCTTCGAGCGGCCACCGGTGAGTTTGTTGCCTGGATGGATTCGGATGACGTCTCCTTACCCGATAGACTTAGCCTTCAAGTTCAGGCACTCGTTGACGATCCCAATCTGACCTGTGTTGGCACGGCGGTACAGTGTATCGACCCTGCCGGCCATCTACTGAATATCGAGCGCTACCCACAAGAACATGTACAGATTGGACTAGAACAAGTCAAGGGCGGTGCGCAGAGGTTTGCAACAACAATGATGCGGCGTGTCCAGGCCGAGGCAATTGGCGGCTTCCGTGAACCGCTTAGGATTGGCGAGGATTTCGACTTCCTACTAAGGCTAGGCGAAAGCGGAAAACTCGGTAACCTACCGGATATCCTTTACCTATATCGACAGCATGTCGCAAGCGTATGTGCTGCGATGGGTCCGCAATGGATTGCTTACCGCGACTACATCTTGTCGCTGGCCAAAGATCGCCTGAACGGCGGTGAGGACCGGCTGCAAAATGGTGCGCTACCGATGGTGGCTCAGGTAACTGCACGAGAAAGATTACGGTTTGAGTCGCAAGTCTTTCTGAACTGGGCTAGTTATTCCATAAAAAACAGGAACTACGTGCTTGGTCTGAAGTACGCCTGCTACGCCCTAGTTAGGAGCCCATTTTCGTTGCTAGTTTGGAAACGGGCGGTAAAGACCGGACTCAGAGCGTGCCTGCGTATACGAAGCTGAAGCAGAGAGGTGGTTTCGGCTTTTCAGACAGTGGTGTAAGTGGATTTCTGCCGGGGCAATATAGCAACCGGAGGGCAGAAATTCATGAGGAAACCAAGACGAAACCACTCGGCGGCATTCAAGGCA
>Ga0182030_10001615_pt1 | contig 46777 bp, 43 predicted proteins | sample 812S3MmetaG_FD_121299 | JGI IMG/M metagenome (GOLD analysis project Ga0182030, IMG submission 121299) | Permafrost microbial communities from Stordalen Mire, Sweden - 812S3M metaG (Illumina Assembly) | ecosystem: Environmental > Terrestrial > Soil > Wetlands > Permafrost | place: Sweden...
AGGCAGCTCGAGGCTATTTACGGCCGAGCCGCGATGGTCGCCGTGGGTGTTGTCGAGCTTTGGGTCGCCGAGACGGACCTGCACATCCGCGACGCGAACGTGGTTGGACGAGTTGCCGACGATGGCGCCGTACTGGGCGCGAATCGTGACGGCGCTGGCGTCGCTGACCGAGTAGCTGAGGAAGTAGGGCGGGAGTTGATTCTCGTTCGACGTGCCAGCCGTTTTGCCGAGAGATGTGAAGGCGCGTTGCAACTCGGTGCTCATGGCGTCGAGGAGCACGGGAGTGGGCTGCTCGGCGTGGGCGGTGAAAGACGCGAGGAGCGCGAACACTGCGAGGGAGGAGAGTCTCAGGATCGAGAGGGCGGATTTAACGGGAGAATTATGTGGCATAGATCCGAAGCGGTCTGATAAAAGCGGGTGCAGACTTGATTGTCTCAGACTGGATGGTTGTGAGGAGATCACTGATGCGAATTGTTCGAACATGCGTGCTGCTGTTCTGTGTTTATGTCGGAGGCTCTGCTCCGGCTCTTTGCCTCCAAGCCGCTTCGGCACCAGCATCCGCAAATGCGCAAACCGCCTCATCGCAAGCCGCCTACCATCTGCCGCCGGAAAAACTTGCGAAGGCCATCGCATTGAGCCGCATTCGCGATATCGAACACTTCGTGGATGCGTTCTGGGGCCTTCTGGTGTTGTGGCTCTTGTTGTCGACGCGCGCGGCGGCGGGCCTGGAAGCATGGGCAGTCCGTGTCTTCAAGAAGAGATGGTTGCAGGGTTTGCTGTTTTTTGCCGCGCTGATTGTGGTGGTGACGCTGGCAGAGTTACCGCTGGACATGTACATGCAGCACGTGAGCCGGCAGTACGACATCAGCGTGCAGGGGTGGGGAAGCTGGTTTGGCGACCAGGGGAAAGCGCTGGGGCTGGCGGTGTTGTTTGGCTCACTGGTGATGCTGCTGTTCCAGTGGATTGTGCGCAAATGGCCGCGCCGGTACTGGTTCGGCATCTGGATAGCGACATTGCCGTTGATGGTGCTGGCGGTGTTTGTTTCTCCGTTGCTTGAGCCGCTCTTCAACAAATATGAACCGCTGAACAAGAATTTTCCGGGACTGGTGGCGAAGCTGGAGCAGGTGGCTCAGCGGACTGGGACCGATATTCCACCTGACCGCATGTTCCTGATGAAGGCCAGTGTGAAGACGAATGGGCTGAATGCGTATGTGAGTGGACTGGGTGCAACCAAACGCATTGTGGTGTGGGATACGACGGCGGGACGGGTGCCGGATGACGTGGTGATGTTCGTCTTCGGGCACGAGTCGGGGCACTACGTGCTGAAGCATATTCCAAAGATGCTGACGGGTTTTGCGGTTGCGCTGTTTTTTGTGTATTGGGGATGCGCCGCCTTTGCCGATTGGCTGGCGCGGCGATTTGGTGCGCGGTGGGGACTGAAGTCGCCTGACGATTTGGCGGACCCCCTGCCGCCGCTCGCTCACCGGGCCGGGTTCGTGGTGCTGCTGTTTACGATCACCGTGGCGAGTTTTGCGCTGGAGCCGGCGAGCAATGCGTTTAGCCGGCATTTTGAGCACGAGGCGGACGTGTACGGGCAGGAGGCGATTCACGGGTTGGTTCCCGATCCGCAGAAGACAGCGGTAGCGGGGTTCAATGCGCTGGGCGAGGCGTGGCTTGAGGATCCGAATCCGAGTGCGTTCGTCGAGTTCTGGGAGTATAGCCATCCTTCGGTGAAGACGCGGGCGAATTTCGCGGCACAGTATGATCCGTGGGCGAATGGGGGGCACGGGGAGTTCTTCAAGCAGTGAGACAGAGAGACAGAGAAGCAGAGAAACTCTGGCGGATGTCGCGGGGATTTGGGGAATCAAATAAAATGGGTGGATGGTGGCGCTTCCCCCCATTCCTTCGATTCTTGTGTCTCTCGGCGGCCTGGTGGCTGTGACGATGTGGCGGCTGCGCGAGGCGCGGAGTGCGGTTTCGCTGAGGAAAATCGTGATTCCTCCGCTGGGGATGGCGACGGGATTCTCGATGTTTCTGGTTCCGGCGTTTCGGATTCCGTGGGCGTGGGCGGGGCTGGCGTTTGCGATCGGGGCTGTTGCCCTGGCGTGGCCGCTGCTGTTGACGACGCGGCTGGAACGGCAGGGCGAATCGATCATGATGAAGCGGTCGAGCGCATTTTTGGCCGTGATCCTGGTGCTGGCGACGATTCGGTTTGCTGCGCGCGGGTATTTCGATACGATTCTGACGACTCAACAGACGGCGGGCGTGTTCTTCATTCTTGCGTTTGGGATGATTGTGATCTGGCGGGCGAAGATGCTGATGGACTTTCGCCGTCTGATGGCTGGCTTTGAGACCAGCGCGGCCTGACGCCTGGGTCTAATTTTCAATCAGGGCGGGTGATTGAGCGTGTCGAGCTTGCATCGCTCAGGGGTTAAAACCCTCAGACTTTTAGGACCTTTCTGGCACGACTCAAGATCACCCCAGCGACGAAGACCCATCGCTGGGGACCCCGAGAAGTCGTGCCCTGTTACAAAACGCGCAGTGAAGGGGGTTTTCCGCTAGCTGTGCGATTGTGCCCTGTTACAAAGCGTATTTTTCTGAACACGCGCAATTCTTCATTTTCAAAGGACGATTACCTATGCAGTTCTTTTCGTTGTCGCGGCGACGCACCGATGCGTTTCCGCCCGACGCTTTTACGCCTGAACGGATCGCGGCCGAGGGGCAGCGTGTGAAAGAGCTTTACGCGGCCGGGTTGTTGAGGCAGGTGTGGAAGCGCGGGGATATGGGCGGTGCCGTGATTCTGTGGGAGGCGGCGAGCGAGGCCGAGGTGCGCGACGCTTGTGAGAGTTTGGCGCTGTTCAAGTCTGGAATGCTGGAGATTATCGCGCTGGTGCCTTTGGAGCCGTATGCGGGCTTTGGGCCGGCGAAATAAGCTCGCTCCTGACGAAGAGCATGAACGTTTCAATTTTTGCGGCTTTTCCTCATAGCCGCTGAGCGGAGGCAGCCATTTACACTAGAGCTTCGCCTTGTGCGGAGGAGAGAATCCATCCATGGCTTATCCCACGAATTATCGCTACACCAAGGAACACGAGTGGATTTCGGTCGAGGGCGGCGTTGGCACGATCGGGATTACGGATTACGCGCAGAATTCGCTGGGCGATATTGTTTATGTGGACGCGCCCAAGGTTGGCGAAGAGGTGAAGGCCAACTCGACCTTTGGCTCGGTGGAGAGCGTGAAGGCGGTGAGCGATTTGTATTCGCCGGTGAGCGGCGCGGTGACCGAGGTGAATGAGACGCTGAAGACCGAGCCGGACAAGATCAATGCCGCTCCGCACGAGACGTGGATTATCAAGGTGAAGCTTTCCGATCCGGCGGAGTTCGACAAGCTGCTGGATGCGGCGGCGTATGAGGCGTTTATCTCCGAAGAGAAGTGATACAGAGAAACAGTGAAACAGAGAACAGTGTGCAGTGGGCAGTGATCAGGTGGCCCACATCTGGCGTTCTTGCTGACCACTGACCACAGGCAACAGTCCGAAGGACATTATGCGTTATCTTCCCAAGTCGCAGGCAGAACGCGAGCAGATGCTGGCCGCGATCGGCGCGAAGTCGATTGACGATTTGTTCTCCGTGATCCCGGCCGAGTACCGGCTGGCGCGCGACCTGGATGTGCCGCGGCAGCTTGGCGAGAGCGAGATTGTGGAGTACTTCAAGGCGGCGGCGCAGAAGAATGCGACCGACTACGCGAGCTTTCTGGGGGCGGGCGCGTATCGGCACTACCGGCCGGTGATTATCGACTCTCTTGTCCAGCGCGGCGAGTTTCTGACCAGCTATACGCCTTATCAACCCGAGATTACACAGGGTACGCTGCAGGCGATCTTCGAGTTCCAAACGATGATTGCCGAGCTGACGGGCATGGACGTGGCCAACGCCAGCATGTACGACGGGTCCACGGGAGCTGCGGAAGCGGTGCTGATGGCGATGCGCGTGACCGGCCGGCAGAAGGCTGTTGTGGCGCGGACTGTGCATCCTGAATATCGCGAGGTGGTGCACACCTATCTGCGCGTGCGCGAGCTGGCTACGGGCGAGATTGGATACGACGCGGAGACGGGGCGCGTGGATTTGGAGGCGCTTGAGGCTGCGGTAACCGATGAGACGGCGGCGGTGTTGGTGCAGAGCCCGAACTTCTTCGGGACCATTGAGGACATTGCGGCGATTGCGGAAATTGCGCATGCGAAGGGCGCGCTGCTGATTGCGTCGATTGCCGAGGCTGTTTCGCTTGGTGTGGTGCGGCCGCCGGTGGAGGCGGACATTGTCTCGATGGAGGCGCAGTCGTTTGGCGTGGCGCTGAGTTATGGCGGGCCGTTTTGTGGAGTGATTGCGGCGAAGGAAAAATATCTGCGGCAGATGCCGGGACGGCTTGCGGGGCAGACGGTGGACTCGAACGGGTACCGTGGCTTTGTGCTGACGCTTTCGACGCGGGAGCAGCACATTCGGCGTGAGAAAGCGACTTCGAATATCTGCACTAACCAGGCATTGGTTGCGTTGATGGCTACGATCTTTCTGACTGTGTATGGGAAGGAAGGGATTCGCGAGCTGGCGGAACACAATTTGGCGAAGGCGGATTATGCGGCGAAGGCCCTAAGTGCGCAGGCAAGCGCAAAGCTGCTGTTTAATGGCGCGCCCCGATTCCATGAGTTTGTGTTGAAGACGGATGAGGCTCCAGCGGCGTGGAGTCAACGGCTGCTGGACGAGAAGATTGTGGGCGGCGTGGAGTTGAGCCGGTGGTATCCGGAGCTGAAGAATGCGACGTTGTGGTGCGCGACGGAAGTGGTGACGCGCGCGCAGATTGATGCGGCGGCAAAGGTGTTGGCGGCGCGGCTTGTGGAGGCGTAGAAATTGTGGAATACGAGGGGTTTCGGCGCGAGTTTAATGAATATCGATTGCGCCTCGTTTTTGAAGCAAATCGCAACAAGGAAATGAACGAAGTGTGGATCAATTTGGGTAAGACATATGCCAACTTCGGTGCAAAGCAGAAAGAAATGGTGCCGCGAGTGTTGGGAGAATGGCTCGAATCTGACGACGATGGACAACGAAGTGATGCTGAGTACCTGATCACAAATTTCAACATCCCGATGGCGAAGGAACCCGTGGAGCGTCTTGCACGGCGCCTGGCAATGTCGTCTTCGCCGGCCGCCCGGCACGAATTGGAAACAGTCCAACGAATTCTTCGAGGTTAGCCGTGGCGAATTCAGAGCCAAATCCCAAGACGCTTGGCAAGGTCCGTCCGCACCAGACGCAGAATGAAGGGCTGGTGTTTGAGAAGTCGTCGCCGGGAAAGCGCGCCTACAGGCTGCCGCCTTTGGATGTGCCGGCTGTTGATGCAGCGGCGCTGCTGGGTGACGCGCATCGCAAGACGCCGGGATTGTTGCCTGAGTTGAGTGAGATTGAGATCATTCGGCACTTTACACGGTTGTCGACGTGGAACTATGCGATCGATCTGGGGATGTATCCGCTGGGGTCTTGCACAATGAAGTACAACCCGCGGGTGAATGAATTTGTTTCGCGGATTGAGGGGCTGGCGGAGGCGCATCCTTATCGACCGGAATCGCTGGCGCAGGGGGCGCTGGAGATCATTGATTTGCTGCAGAAATGCCTGATCGAGATTACGGGCATGGATACGATTACGCTGCAGCCGGCGGCGGGCGCGCAGGGGGAGTTCACGGGGATTCTGCTGGTTCGGGCGTGGCACGAGTCGCAGGGGAATGCGCGGCACAAGATTCTGATTCCCGATTCGGCGCATGGGACGAATCCGGCGACAGCGGCGATCTGCGGTTACACGGTCGAGAACCTGAAGTCGAATGCCGATGGCGGCATCGATCTGGCGGCGCTCGAGCGGCAGGTGGATGAGGATACGGCGGCGTTGATGCTGACGAATCCGTCTACATTGGGAGTTTTCGAGAACGAGATTCACAAGATCGCCGACATATTGCACGCGAAGGGCGCGCTGCTCTATATGGATGGCGCGAATATGAATGCGCTGGTGGGCAAGGTGCGGCCGGGCGACTTTGGCGTAGATGTGATGCACCTGAATCTGCACAAGACCTTCTCGACTCCGCATGGCGGGGGTGGGCCGGGGTCGGGGCCGGTGGCTTGCAAGAAGTTTTTGGAGCCGTTTTTGCCTACGCCCGTTCTTGTCCGCACCGGAAACGCGGCGAACAGTCCCTCCACGGAAAGCTGGGAGAGCGCGAATGCGGACCCCGCGGCCGCCGGTTCTGAACCTCTGTTTCGAGCGCCAGTTTTCCCGGGTCTTTCATCGGACAGTGCGGAAGACGGCGAAGCTGAAGCTTCTTCCGGCGCTCTGCACTGGGAGTACGACAGGCCGCAATCAGTTGGACGGGTGCGGGCGTTCTATGGCAACACCGGGATGTTTATCCGAGCGCTCGCCTATATTTTGGCGAATGGGCCGGATGGGCTGCGGCAGACAACCGAGGACGCGGTGCTGAATGCGAACTACATTCGCAAGAAGCTTGAGGACGTGTACGAGCTGCCGTACAAGACGCCGTCGATGCACGAGGTGGTTTTCTCGGACAAGCGGCAGGCGGCGAAGGGCGTGAAGACCGGCGATATTGCCAAGCGGTTGATCGACTATGGGTTTCATCCCTATACGGTGAGCTTTCCGCTGATTGTGCATGGGGCGCTGATGATTGAGCCGACGGAGAGCGAGTCGCTGGAGGAGTTGGATCTTTTTGTCCAGGCAATGCGCTCTATAGCTCAAGAGGTCGAGCATACCCCGGAGCTGGTGAAGACGGCGCCGCACTCGACGCGGGTGTCGCGGCTGGACGAGGTGCAGGCGGCGCGGAAGCCGATTTTGCGCTGGCGGCCGCCTGTCGCGGAGTCTGAAAGAGGGTAACCATCGACCCGGTCACCTTCGTTTGCTTGCAGTCACGGTACTGCTGGCTCGATAATGTGATTCCCCTGATTGTCCTGGTGTCCCGTCCGTTCGCAGGAGTTGGTTCCCCATCCGTTTGGAGAGTGAGCGCGATTCACTCGATTTCCAACCCCGCAGTAGGCATTGCATTTAGCCAGGGAAGGGCACCCGCTCCGCGCGGTCACGAAGGAGTATCGATGCGGCTCTGGAAAAACGAAAACGGACAGGCCCTCGTGCTGGCTGCTCTCAGCATGTCGCTGCTGCTCGGATTTATGGCCCTGGCGGTGGATGTAGGGATACTGTTCCGGGCAAGGCGCAATATACAGATTGCGGCCGATGCGGGCGCGGTGGCGGCTGCTTTGGAGTACAAATACAACATCGCGTTGGGCACTGCGATTGCCAGCGCACGGGCCCAAAGCGCAGGCTTTGCTGCCACGACTGCGAACGGGTATGCGAACGGAACGGTGGTCCGTTTCCCGACTGGAACCGACACCGTAAGTGTCACTGTGAACACCACTACCCCTATAGACGCGGTGGTGCCGGCGATCCCAGGTTTCGCGGAAGTGATAGTCACCGCACCGAATCCGACGTATTTTATGAGCCTGTTTAAATACAACGGAATTAAGGTGAGCGCGCGGGCGGTGGCAGGCCGTGGCACGACGGAAAACTGCGTGTATCTCCTGGGCAAGACGGGGACAGACTTCTCGAACAGCGGGACTATCAACCTGGGAAGCAGCGCGACGACCAGGTGCGGGTTGATCGACAATTCGGGGTACAGTAACAACGGGACCGTGAATGCTCTTTCGATTGGGGTGGTGGGCGGCGTGAGTTCACGTGGATCCGGTACGCCGACGCCTGCTGCGGGGATCGCGCCGTCCGGGGACCCTCTGAACCTGAATCCCCCAGGCACATCGGGCTGCACCAATCTCATCATCGGTTCAGGCGGCACCAGGAATGTGCCGGGGGGATGTTATAGCAGACTCGAGATTAGTGCGAGCGGCGCGACGGTCAGGTTCAACGGGACGTATTCCTTTACTGGACCCTTCATCGTTGATTCAAGACTAACCGGTGTGAGCTTGCAGACGGGAACAGGGAGCGCTACCTTCTACTTCGCCAACTCGTCGGCCTCGATCACCTTCAACAGTCTGCCGATTATTCAGCTTTCTGCACCCACCAGCGGACCGTTGAACGGAATCCTGATCTACCAAAGCACTAGCGACACAAACACGCTGCCTATCGAGGGAGCTCCCGGTTCCTCTCTGCAAGGAATCATTTATGCGCCCAACGCCGCAGTGGATCTCTCCAATGCGAGCGGTATGAGTCTTTCCACATCGTTTGTGGTCAACCAGCTCACAAATTCCGGATCGAGCATCACTTTGCAGGATTATTTGCAAATAAACCCCTCGTCTCCCCTCGCAGCAGTTACGTTGGTGGAGTGAGGCATGAAGAAGCTTGGCCGATCGTCGATGCCCAAAGCAGGCGTGTCCGGATTGCTGAGGCTCTCGCGTGCCTTAGGTTTTTGCGGCGATTGCGGCGGAGCACTAATAGAGACAGCGCTCGCGGCGCCGCTGCTCTCGCTACTTCTTTTGGGGGCGGCGGAGTTTGGCTTGTTGGATTACGAGGCGATCGAAGTGTCGAATGCCGCAAAGGCGGGAGTGGAGTATGGCTCGTCGAGTCCGTCGGCGGCGGTGGATACAACAGGGATTCAAACGGCGGCTCAGAACGACGCTGCAAACATTCTGACTCGGGCTGGTAGATCGAACCTGACCGCGACGCCGTCCTGGTCTTACGCCTGTGCTGGTGCACAACCGCCAGTTGCTCCGTCCGGAACGCCTTTAACCTGTCCGGGTAACGCGGCCATTGAAACCATTCTTACGGTACACACGACGGCTACTTTTGTTCCTTTGATTCACATACCGGGATTCGTTTCGCCCATTACTATTTATGGGCAGGCCACGCAGAAGGTGATGCGGTGACGCCGGAGATCGGCATAAGGAGCAGGCATGGCACTCCGATGCAGGGATGGCGAAGGCCTCTTATGCGCGGTCTGTGCGGCTCGGATGGCCAGGCCTTGGTTGAGTTTGCTGTTGCGTGCCTCATCCTGATCCCGATGATCTTTGGGTTCATTGAAATCTGCCTTGCCCTCTATAGCTACAATTTTGTCTCCGACGCGGCGCGCGAAGCTACGCGGTATGCCATGGTTCGCGGTTCTACCTCTTGTGCGAACACTCCGCAATTGTGGAATTGCGGTATTACAACGGCAGCACCGATCCAGACATACGTGCAGAGCCTTGGATTTCCTGGGGCACGCAACCTGACGGCGACTGTGACGTGGCTCCGGGCGAGCACCACGCGCCCGACGACTTGGACGGCTTGCGGAACACCCTGCACGCAACCCGGCAATGAGGTGCAGGTCCAGGTCAGGTATAACTTTCCAATCGGGATTCCCTTCTGGAGAGTCACGACGATCGATTTCGCGAGTAAGTCGACGATGGTGATTACGCAGTAGGTTTGAGCACGGTGGGTGCTGAGCCTTTCCGCATACGAGCGCCATTGCGACTCCTGATTCCCACATTTAGAACTGACTATTCACAAGCAGTTGTCTCACTGCGTTCGACCTACACTCGAAGTGTATGGCTACGATCCCCGACCTGAGACTTGATGCCGGATTGCCGGCGAACCTCGACGCTGAAAGAACCATTCTGGGCGCGATTCTGCTGGACAATGCAGCGCATTCGGAGGCGGCTGAGAAGCTGGATGCGAGCGACTTTTCGCTCGACTCGCATCAGCGCATTTTTCTGCGCATGAGCGACCTGATGAATGCTCAGCGCGCCGTGGACATTGTGACGCTGGCAAACGAGCTGGCGCGCTACAAGGAGATTGAGACCGTCGGCGGCGTGGCGTATTTGGCCTCACTGACGGAAGGCTTGCCGCTGCGGCCGGTCATTGAAGACTACATCCGGATCGTCAAAGACAAGAGCCTGCTGCGCAAATTGATGGCGATTTGTTCGGCGGCAATTGCGCGTGCGGCCGACCAGAGCGAAACGGCTCTGGAAGTGCTGGATATGGCCGAGAGCCAGCTGCTGGAAGTGAGCGAGAAGGGCATTTCGCAAGGGCTCGAGCCGCTCGATCAGATTGTTCAGAGCTCGTTCGGTTCGATTGACAATTTGTATAAGCAGAGCCGTGAAGTCACTGGCTTGGCCACGCACTATGTAGTGCTGGACCAGATGACGAGCGGGCTGCAGAAGGGCGAGCTCATCATTATTGCGGCGCGGCCCTCGATGGGAAAGACGGCGCTGGCGATCAACATTGCGCAGAATGCGGCGATCACGAGCAAGGCGACGGTGGCTGTATTCAGCCTGGAAATGAGCAAGGAATCGCTGTTGCGCCGCATGCTGTCGTCGCAATCGGGCGTGGACCAGCGAAAGCTGCAAACGGGTTTTCTTGGCCGCGAGGATCATGGCAAGCTGCAGCATGCGCTGGAGCAGCTGGTGGAGGCTCGCATGTTCATCGACGATTCGGCGGGAATTTCGCTGGCGGAGATGCGCGCGAAGGCTCGGCGGTTGAAGCAGAATGCGGGTGGGCTGGATTTGATCGTGGTGGACTATTTGCAATTGATGTCGGCGACGCTGCCGTCGATGGGGGGTAAGCGATACGAGAACCGGACGCAGGAAGTGTCGGCGATTTCGCGCGGGCTGAAGGCGCTGGCGAAGGAGCTGAATGTGCCGGTGATTGCGCTGTCGCAGTTGTCGCGCGCCAGTGAACGGAGGGGCGACGACAAGCGGCCGATGCTGAGCGATCTGCGCGAGTCGGGATCGATCGAGCAGGACGCCGACGTGGTAGCGTTTATTCATCGCGAGGCATATTACAACCGCGATGAGGAGATGTCGGACTCGGATAAGGCGCGGTCGGAGATTATTCTGGCCAAGCAACGCAACGGCCCCACCGGCACTGTACATCTGAACTTCAATTCGAATTGCACGCGGTTTTCGAATCCGGCAGATTTTGTCGATCAGGCTTGAAAGCGGTCCAATTCTTTTTGAGCTCAGAATGACGAACGCTTCATTTTGATGACATATCCAGGGCTCGTGGTGTCTAAGGATGACCGTGGCGACGCAGCTCCGGACAGAACGAACAACCAGGGGAACAACGATGACAACAGCGTATATCAACCGCATTGCAACGTCGGTTCCCCCGCACGATGTGCATCGGGCGTTTATCGATTTTGCCGATAGCATGCTTGCCGAGGGGACGGTGCGGAATCTTTTCCGGCGCATGGCGAGGCTCTCCGCGATCGAGCATCGGTACTCGTTTCTGGAGCCGATTGCCACGGAAAGCGGCGAGTGGAGGGATGGGGAGGATCTCTATGTGCGAGGCGAGTTCCCCGGAACTGCACGGCGCATGCAGGCGTTTGAGCGATTCGCTCCGAAGCTGATGCGCTGCGCGGTGGACAAGCTGGGGCTGAGCGAAGAGGAGCGGCGCGGCATCACGCACGTGCTCGTGACGTCATGTACGGGACTCTATGCGCCGGGCTTGGATATTGAGATCGTGAATCACCTCGGGCTTGATTCGTCGGTGGAACGCACGATGATCGGCTTCATGGGCTGTTACGCGGCGATCAATGCGCTCAAGGCCGCGCGGCATATCGTGCGGTCTGAGCCGGAGGCAAAGGTTTTGATATTAAGTCTCGAGCTTTGCACGCTGCACATGCAGGAGACGGAGAATCTGGAACAGCTTTTGTCGTTTCTGTTGTTCGCGGATGGGTGTTCGGCGAGCTTGGTGAGCGCGCGCAAGGTGGGTCTCGGACTCGATAGCTTTCTGGCAGTTGGCATTCCGGAGACGAATCACCTGATTACGTGGCGCATTCGCGAAGGCGGCTTCGACATGCAACTGTCGGGCAAAGTTCCCGGTGAGCTGTGCCGCGCGTTGAAAGATGTGGGCAGCGCTATCACGCGCGGGAAAGATCCGCTATCGATCGATCTGTGGGCGGTGCATCCCGGCGGCAAAACGATTCTGGACTCGGTTGAAAAAGGCCTGAGCCTGCCCGCCGAGGCGTTGGTGAGTTCTCGCGACGTGCTGGCGCGCTTTGGCAACATGTCGTCGGCGACGGTGATGTTTGTTTTGCAGCGGATCATGCAACGGGCGGAGCCTGGGCAGCAAGGCTGCGCGATGTCGTTCGGTCCTGGCGTGACGGCGGAGACGATGCTGTTTCATGCAGCCTGAGACGCTGGATTTCGGCAATCGCGCCGAGCTTGCGGAGCTGATGGATGGCCCTTGCAGCCGCGATGAATTGCGCGCGTGCCTGCGCGATCTGGCAAAAGTGAACCGTTGGCTGATGGGGTATCGACCGGTGCTGGGTTGGCTCGATTCTCTTGGGTTGCAGGATGCGAAGCGGCCGACGCGGATTCTGGATGTCGGATGCGGGTATGGGGACAGTCTGCGGCGGATCGAGCGCTGGGGAAAGGCGCGCGATGTTGCAGTGGAACTAACCGGAATCGACCTCAACATGGACACCGTGGTAATTGCGGCGGAGGCCAGCAATGCAGCAAGCGCTATCGAATGGGTGAACGCGGATGTATTTGAGTATTCGTCGCAGGAGCCGATTGATCTTGTCGTCAGCTCACTGTTCACACATCATCTGGCTGAAGAGGATGTAGTGCGATTTCTCGCGTGGATGGAGCAGCACGCGACGATCGGGTGGCTCATCAACGATCTTTCGCGCAATGCGGTGCCGTATCACCTGTTTCGCATGTTTTCAAAGCTGATGGGTTTGCATCCCTTCGTACAGAATGATGGACCGGTTTCGATTGCTCGCGCGTTTTGGCCTGAAGACTGGCGACGGATGTGCGAGGCGGCGGGAGTTGCAGAGGACGATGTTTCAATTCGGGGATACACGCCGGGCCGACTTTGCGTGATGCGCAGGAAGCCGGTGCAGGGACAAGTCCGGAGCGCGCCCTGATTCGGAATAAGACAAGACTGCGAGCGGACGACATCGTTAAGGCAGCAAGTCCCACATAGCTGCTCATTCATAGTGTGCTCAGACCCGATTGAGAACCAGCACCACTCTGCCGATGATCAACTCGCTTGGCCTTCGACCGGGTTCAATGTCCAGCAATTCGATCCTAGAGTGTTCGTCACGCACGCGCAGGATGAGTCTTTCGGCGCGAAAGTCCAGGTAACGCAGTGACAGATGCGCGCCATTGCGCACCGCATAGAAAGTCGGCGGGCTGGGGCGATCACGATCGAGCGAATTGCAATGCCGATCAATCACGACGTAGGCCTCGGGCGAGAACAAGGGTTCCATTGCCTGCGCGTCCTCCGTGGAAACGCGAACCGCGACGAACCTTTGCCATACCTGGCGGCTGCTGGCCGGATGCGCGCTGATGGACTGGAGAGCGTCGGCGGGCAAAGGCATCATGGAAACGATTGCAGATGGACGGATGATTGGCTCGGAGAGGGCCGATCGATAAGAGACGATGGGCACGCTGTCGATTTGCTCGTCGGTGGCTGCGAAGGATGCGCTCTGGCGCTCGCGAGGGTCGGAGAGAAGATCATCTGCCGCCATTTTTTGTGCGCGCAGGATACGATCCATGGCATCGAGGGAGAGATTACGTCTTTGCCGCAGGAAGTTGGAGACGTGGGATTGGCCAAGACCTGTCTGGCGGGATAGAAGCGAGACGTTGAGAGTGCCTCGGCGAATTCTGCCGAGTAATACCACGCGGAGACGCTCGTGCATCTGGATGAAGTTCATTTGTGAATTGTTCGCTTCCAGCAATGGATGAAAACGGTCGCCGTTTTCTTGCAGCAATGCAAACGGTGCTCTTGGCCCTTCAATTCGATGGCATGCCGATTGAATGGAAGTTTCGGGGGCGGGAAATAAGCAAGGATACCTTGACCCAGAAGAGCCATACATCTAAATTGGGCTTACTTTATCTCGTACATGTTTGTCAGAAATCCTCGAAGATTTGTATAAGTCGGGGCAACTTCGAAGAGGCCAAGTTAGGTCTCTTTGGTTTGCAATTCCCGATGCGGCATAACTAAGGGTGGATAGATTCAGATTTCCGGGACATTATTCAAAATGGCAAGCGCCCAAGAGAGGCGTATGTGGCGAAGGTGTGCGAATTCCCAGATCTGCGCGCTAAAAGCACGACAAATTAATGAGAGAAAACAGACAGAAATCCCCTATCAGGACAGAAGAAACCTGAGTAGCTTTGCCTGATTCTCGTTACCCCGCCAATCAGCGACATACATCGAACGAAGGCGGGAAAGGGCTTTTCACGGAGAATTCGTCATGGAATTATGCGTGCAATTGAAAGTTTGCGAGGGGTGCGGTTGTCTTTGGTATCGGTCCCAGACCCAAGGGACGGTGTATTGCAAGGAGTGTGAGATAAAACTGAAGGACTTTCCGTCGCCGGAGACACGGAAGAGGCGCGGGCGGCCAAGCCGCAAAACGCTCGTAAAAGTCTGGGCAGTTGCAGAGTCAGTGGGGGGTGCGGAATGAGTGCAGCGCTTCAGTTGCCGTTATCGAGCGGCTCGCCGAATGCATGGCCGGAAGAGCGAAATCCGGACCAAGAACAGCTGGCCGCAAAACACCTGGAAGAGCCTGATGAGGATGAGGGAGCAAGCGCCCCGCCGATCTGTATGGCGTTTTACCGGAAACATACGGAACGGATGTTGCGGCGTTATCTTTACTCTTCCATGCAGGTGGGGCGTTCGCCGTCGATTCTCGGGGATTCTGTAGGGCGGGGATGGGTTTCGAGCCGCAGAGTCCGGACATTTGAAGACGCGGTGATCTTCGTGCTGGACGTGGAGCGATGCCTCGACCGGCTGGGCTCACTCGATCGGGCCATGCTGAGCAGGATTGTCCTTCAGGAATATACCCAGGCCGAAGCCGCTACGTTGCTGGGTATGAGCCCGCGAGCCATCTCCTACAAATTCCCGCTCGCGCTGGATCGCTTGACAGAGCAACTGCTGGAAAACGAATTGCTGATCCTTCCGCATTGATAAATTAAAGGAAACCTGCTGCGAGGGGGCGCTGCGGAGCGCTCCTCTCGCTGCATAATTCGATCCATACAGAATTGCCGAGGCTTCCGTTTCGATTGGTGTTTTTGTCGAAGTTCTGGAAGCAAAACCTATGCACGAATTGAATAGCTCTAGAATTTGCGGGACCATTCGCGCGGCCAGCGTTCCACAATTACCTTTTTGTCCGTGAAGAACTCGATGGCGTCGCGGCCCTGCGCATGCATGACGCCGAAGAAGCTGCCCTTCCATCCGGAGAATGGGAAGTAGGCCATGGGCGCGGGCACGCCGATGTTGACGCCGACATTTCCTGTGGAGACGGAGTTGCGGAATTTGCGCGCTGCTGCGCCGGACGAAGTGAAGATGGAGCTGGCGTTGCCGTAGGGCGAGCGTTCAATCAGTTCGACGGCTTCTTCGACAGATTTGGCGTGGACCACCGAGAGAACGGGTCCGAAGATCTCGGTCTCCATGAGCGAGCTTGTCGTGGGAAGCCCGTCGAGAACCGTGGGGCCGACGAAAGAGCCATCGCCGTTCGATACGTTGCGACCGTCGACGAGGAGTTTGGCGCTATCGCCAGCGCCCTGGCCGATGAGTGAGACGACGCGGTCGCGGCTGGCCATGGTGATGACGGGACCCATTTGCACAGTCGGATCGAGGCCATTGCCAACTTTGAGTGCAGCAGCGGCAGCGGTGATGGATTCGCGGAACCAGCTTTGCGCTTCGCCGATGGCAACGGTCACGCTGACGGCGAGGCAGCGCTGGCCTGCGCATCCAAAAGCCGAGTCGGCGATGATTTTGGTAGTTGTTTCGGGATCGGCGTCGGGCAGAACGACGACGTGATTCTTGGCCCCGCCTTGGCACTGGACGCGTTTGCCGCTGGCTGAGCCGCGCGTGTAGACGTATTTGGCTACGGGCGTGGAACCGACGAAGCTGACGGCGCGAACGAGGGGATGGTCGAGAAGCGCATCGACCGCGGGTTTGCCGCCGTTGACGAGATTGACGACGCCTGCGGGCAGGCCGGTTTCGTTGATCAGCTCGACTAGGCGCGCGGCGGAGAAGGGCACGCGATCACTGGGCTTGAGGACGACTGTGTTGCCGGTGGCTATGGCGTAGGGAAGGAACCACAGCGGGATCATCAGCGGGAAGTTGAAGGGTGTGATGATGGCGGCGACGCCGAGCGGCTGACGCACCATGATCTCGTCGATGCCGGGTGCTACATCTTCGAGCGAGTAACCCTGCATGAGGACGGGAATGCCGCAGGCGACTTCAACGTTCTCGATGCCACGGCGCAATTCGCCTTTCGACTCGGCGAGGGTCTTGCCGTTTTCCGTGGTGATGATGGCGGCCAACTCATCGAAACGATCTTCGAGAATCGCTTTCAGCTTAAAGAGAAATTGGATTCGATCGGCGGCCGGTGTGGCTCGCCATGCGGGGAAGGCGGCGTGTGCGGCGGTCACGGCTGCGTCGACCTCGGCGGCTGAGCCGGCAGGCGATTGGCCGAGGGGTTCTCCGGTAGCCGGGTTGGTCAGATCGAGGCCCGGCGCGCTTGTCGAGGTTTGCCATTTGCCGCCGACGAAATTACGAATCTCATGGGTGCGGATTTCTGGGGAAGCGAGAGTAGTCATCGGACTTCCAATGTACCGCAGAGGGAGGGCGGCTGGCAGCAGGAATCGCGCGGGTCGTGTCCTAATTTGAATGCGACGTCAAGTTAACCGTGGTGGAAATAGAAGAGGTTCCCGTCCAGGTCTTTTACGGTGAACTGCCGTAATCCCCAGGGCTTTTTTTCCAGCGGATCCACGATGTTCGCGCCCAACGACTGCAGTTCCTCGTACGACGCATCGATATCTTGAGCAAACACCCAGTGAACGGCTGGTTCGAACGGCGGCTTCCTCTTCCGAAAGAAGATCACCGCTTTATCGCGCGACACGGCACCAATCTCTTTGCCTGGGTAGAGCCATCCGATCTCAAAGCCAAGTGCATCTCTGTAATGCTGTTGTGCACGTTCGACATCAGCGACCGGCAACTCCGGCACTGGCGGGCCAATCGGGTTCATTTTCTCTTTTGCGCCCACAGAGCGGTCCTTCTGTTCTCCTTTATGCAACAAAATTGCCGACGGGTCAAATCAGGACACTACTCGCACATGCGGGGGGTGAATGTCCGAGTTCGCGGGAAGCGAGTGATCGCAGCCGGCCTGTCTTGATCAGAGTTGTTTGGGGCGCAGGCTCTCGAGAAGGTTGCCGAAACGAACCCAGTAGATTGCACAATCCTTCTCACTCGTGCCATGGGAGTAGAAAAGGTACTTGCCGTCGGGAGTGACATATTGTCCCCAGCGATGGGCGAGGCCGTCGTTGATTTTCGGTCCGAGGCTCACGGGTACGGTCCAGGTCGCGTCGTGCTTGCGGAAGGAAATGAACAGCTCGGACTCGTAGGTCTTTGTCTCTTTGGCGCTGACGATGATGTAGGACTCGTCGGGTGCGACATAGAGGTCGCCATTGAAACCGGGCTCGTTGAGCGGCTGGCCGAGGCTCTTGACGCTGATCGCATGGTCTGAAATCGTCAGCACGCTGAAGGCGTAGGTGATCCCATTTTTCACGTCGTCGGCGTCGGGCTCGCTGCCAACGTAGTTGTTCCCGCTGTTGGTTGGCATGAAGTCGTACACGCCGAACGGTTCGTCGAGGAAGGGAACGGGCGCGCTCCAGGCATCACCTTTTTTATGCGACTGCCAGACATTGTGCATGCCGCCTTTCCGCATGTAGAGCGTCTGACCGTCGCTTGAGAATGTCGGCGAGAGGAACTGTTCGCCGAGGACGGTTGGCTTGGTCCAATGGCCATTGGCGAACTGCATCATTTTGAGTTGGGCGTGCGCTCCACTCTCCCATGAGTCGTTTTGCGCGTAGTAGAACTGCTTTCCATCGCTGGAGAATGCGATGCGTCCCATGATGAAGGTCCCGGGATCGGCCAGGAGGCCGGGCGCGAAGATCTGCGGCGTGTCAGAGGGTTGAGGTTGACCCAGATAGGCGTCGGGGCTATTCCAGAAACTTTGCTGGGGGCGAAGCATCGGGCAGATTAAGATTGCAATTCCTACGAGGCAGACGGCGCATTTTACATTCATGATCTGACGAGTCCTTATTTCTGGCGGGAGATTTGCGCGATGGACGCGAAAGGTCCATGCGTCAGTCCAAGCAAGTTCCATGCCAACCATTGCAACGCTAAGGGGAGGCGTGACGCTGCGCAATCATTCTGTTTTCAAGCGGATGTGCGGGCACATAGATCGGATAAGCGCAACGTTGTTGTTCGAAAATGAAATCGATCGACCGCAAGCGAACACTGTGGTTCTCGCGAACCCGGTCTTCAATCCTTATTTGCTATCGTGGACGGGGTTGATTTTCCGATTTTCGAAGTGTTGTGAACCGGACAATTTGGAGGGACGGAGTCTTATGTCGTTTTTGCAGAAACATGCCGCATTGCTTTTGATGTTGCCTTCATTTTCGATTGCTGCCCAGCAACCTGCCGGTCAAGCTGCGAGCGCATTGCAGCCGACCACCGCGGCGGAAGCGCCGAGCCGGGACACGAGCTACATCGACGAACAGGGGACGGCTCGCGTGACGCGCGTGGTGCCGGTACCTCAGGACTTGAGCCCGCAGGCACAGCTGGCGTTGGGCCATGGCGGGCCGGACCAGGGCCCCCCGGAATCGCTTGAGCAGCGACGCAAAGGAACGGATGCATACACGGCGCGGACGCGCGTGGCGTGGACTCGGATCTGTCCCAACACCCTGGTGGATACGACCATGGCTGGAGTTCCGGTCCACGTCGTGACTCCGGACGGAATGTCCGACAAGAACCGGGATAGGGTGCTGTTGAATCTGCATGGGGGCGGATTCAACTCGGACTCGGGTTCGTATACGGAGTCGATTCCGATTGCGAGCTATACCGGAATCAAGGTGGTTGCGGCGCTGTATCGTTTGGCTCCGGAGCATCCTTATCCCGCGGCGGTGGACGATTCTGTGGCTGTTTACAAAGAACTGCTGAAGACGTACAAGCCTGAACACATCGTGATTTATGGGACATCGGCTGGGGCGATTCTGACGGCAGAAGTGGCTGCGAGGCTCAAGCAGCTGGGATTGCCGCTTCCTGCGGCGCTGGGCATCTTCAGCGGCATGGGCGATTTTGCGCGCGCCGGCGACTCTGCGGCGATGTATGCGTTGCGCGGTCTCACGGGACATCTCGATCCGCCCGATGCCAAGCAGCATGACGGGGAGTACGTTGGCTCCGTCGATCCGAAAGATCCGGTGCTATCGCCTATTTATGGAGACCTGCATGGCCTGCCGCCAACGCTGTTTGTGACCAGCGGGCGCGATCTGCTGCTGAGTGGGACGGCCAACCTGCATCGCGCCTATCTGAACGCGGGCGTCGATGCGAGGCTGGTGGTCTTTGACGCGCTGCCGCACGCCTTCTGGTATGACCCCATGCTGCCGGAGGCGATTGAAGCCAACCACACGATGGCGGACTTTTTTGTGAAACAGCTGGCGAAGTGAGTTGATCCGCTCAGTCCGGAATTGGAGTGACCGGGATGCGAAGAGACGAGTTGATGCGGGAGAACATTTCGAACGCGGCAGCAACCGCCGTCAGTTCGATGATCTCCTGGCAATTCAAGTGCTCGCTCACGGCGTCGAAGGCAGTCTCATTCGCAGCATGCCCTGACTGATGGAGCAGGCTGGCATAGCGGAAGCCGGCCTTCTCTTTTTCGGAGAAGGGGCCTTTTTCGAAGTTGTCATAGCTCGCAACTTGTCCCAGCGTGGCTCCGCGCTTTAGGGCCAGATAGCGGTGTGCGCTGATGCAGTAGTCGCAGCGGTTGAGCGAGGCGATGCGTGTGGCGATGAGTTCCTTGTACCAGCCTGGCAGTGCGCCGTCTGCCATGAGGGGCTTGAGAAACTCGGTGATTCCCAAGGCCAGCGCAGGAACATTGGCGAGGGCCTTGAACATGTTGGGCACGATACCGCGATAGGCCTGGAGCTCGTCGTAGAGTTGTGCAATCTCTGTAGGAACTTCGTCTCGCTCGAGGAGCGGAACACGGGATTCGGCGATTGAAATGTCGGTCATAGCGCCCCAAGCATCGACTCCTGCCAGTGTAAATGCGCAGCATCGTATACCAGTTTTTAGGTAGAGCGGTGTTTGCATAAGAACTCCCTAATAAGGAGAACGCCGTGAGCGGGTTTTTTCCTTTGCGGGAGCCAGCTGGGTTTGGTTACAGAAAGGTTAAGAAACCCTCAGGGTCAAGGACGATCTTCGGGATTGGAATTGCACCTAACCGTGGTTGATGGCGATTGCGGCAAATGCGCGACGGACGGGGCTTTCGCTTGGCGAGCGGCTTAACGAAGCCGCACTCGGCTACCAGCGCATGTTGCAGAAGAACCATCGCGATCCCAAAGCGTTGGTGGGCATCAGCCTGGTTGCGCTGGCAAGTCGTCAGTTCGAAGCGTCTGTTCAAATGGCGAAGGCCGCTGTGGCCGCGGCCCCGGCGATGGATGTGGCATGGGTGACATTGGGCCAGGCGCTGAAGGCTGCCGGTAGATGCGCCGCGGCGAAGAAGGCCTACCTTGAGGCGATCCGGCTGGATGGCATGAGTCCTCTGGCGTGGATTGGGATGGGCGAACTGCTGATGGCGGAAGGTCTTCCGAAGCAGGCTCTGGATGCGTATGAATTCGTGCTGCGCCGGCGTCCGGCGATGGCTACAGCGCATATGGGTACCGGGCACGCACTGGCATCCATGGGCAAGGACGCCGAGGCCCTCGAGTCGTATGAACGAGCGTTAACTTTCGCTCCCAAGACGCCGGAAGCGGAGTTTGCCGCGGGGTTCGTGCTTGTTCGGCTGGGGCGAATGAAGGATGCGGAAAGACGCTACCGGCGGGCATTGACTCTACGACCGGACTTTGCCGCAGCATGGATGAATCTCGGCTGCCTGCTGCGCGAGGAAGGGCGTGAGGCGTATGCCGAGGCAGCGTTGAGGCGGGCTGTTGAATTAAGGCCGGAAATGATCGTGGGGTGGCTCAACCTTGCGCTTCTGAAGCGGGAGCAGCGGAATTTCGACGAGGTTGAGGAGCATCTGCGGAGAGCTTTTGCGGTCGATCCGGAAAGGGTGGAGACGCTCGTAGCGTGGTGCCAATTTCAGGCAGCGAAGAAGGATCAGGCCGGGGCGTGGGCATGGCTGAGGTGGGCCCTGGCGCGCGCGCCTGACAATGCTGAGGCCGCAAATATGACCGGCATTTTGATGCACACGGAGGGCCGCTTCTCCGAGGCAATTGAGGCGTTTGAGCGAGCGGAGGTATTGGGCAGCAGGGCGGCGGTTTCGAATCGCGGCAACAGCCTGCTGGATCTGGGGAAGATGGACGAGGCATTGCGAGCGCAGGAGATGGCTGCGGAGCTTGATCCGCATGGCGCGGGCGCACAGTATAACTTGGCGCTGGTGCGGCTCAGACTCGGAGATTGGGAGCGTGGATGGGCAGGATACGAAGCGCGCTGGCGGTTTAGAGAAGTGCACCGAACGCCGATGGTCTTTCGGCAGCCGCGTTGGCGAGGCGAACCATTGCGCGGGCGGCGCATTTTGCTGTATGCGGAACAGGGTCTTGGCGATGCGATCCAGTTTTGCCGGTATGCTCCTTTGGTTGCGGCTCGTGGGGGTGAGGTGGTCTTGCAGGTGCACGAGCCCGTGAAACGGCTGATGCATTCGCTCCCCGGGGTGCAGGAGGGACGGGCGCAGTTGGCGCAGTTGGGCGTTGCGCCGCCGGAGTTCGATTTGGAGTGTCCTCTGATGAGCCTGCCGGCGGTTTTTGGGACCGCAGTGGACACAGTTCCCTGGCTGGGTCCGTATCTTGGCGCGGAGCCGGAGTTGAGTGTGGAAAAACCGGCGAAGCTTCGCGCTGTGGACGGCGGACTGTTGCGCGTGGGCGTGGCGTGGGCGGGGAATCCGCGGTACAGAGCGGACGGGCGAAGATCGATGAAGCTGGCAACGTTGCTGCCGCTGTTTCGCACGAAGGGTGTCTTCTGGGTTTCGCTGCAAAAGGGCGAAGCGGCGGAGCAACTGAAAGAGGTGAGCGACGAAGTAGTGATCCTGGATGGATCGAGCGGAGACAAAAATCTTGCGGAAACGGCGGCGCTCGTGGCGATGCTCGATCTTGTCATCACGACCGATACGTGCATCGCTCATCTTGCCGGCGCGATGGGTAAGCCTGTATGGGTCCTTCTGCCGCATCTTGCCGATTGGCGATGGATGGAAGAGGTCGAAACGACGCCGTGGTACCCGACGGCGCGCCTATTTCGACAGGAATCATCTGGAGATTGGGTGGAGGTGCTGGAGCGAGTTAGTGCGGATTTGAGTTTGTTCCGCTCGCAGTGGTCGGAGTCGGAGAATTCTCGTTTCGGTGCGACTGCAGTTGCGCGCGAACGCGCTGCATGATGCCGATGTAGTACGCAAGGTTGTGGATGGAGTTGAGCGTGCCACCGAGCGATTCACCGGCGTGCATCAGGTGGCGTAGATAGGCGCGTGAATAACGGCTGCAGACCATGCAGCTGCAAATTGGGTCGGGAGGATTCTGATCTTCGGCGTACTGTTTGTTCTTGATATTCATGCGGCCTTCGCTGGTGAAGAGCAGGCCGTGGCGTGCCGCGCGTGTGGGTAGCACGCAATCCATCATGTCGACTCCCATGCGGGCGTACTGCTCGATCTCATCGGGATAACCGACGCCCATCACGTAGCGCGGCTTGTTGGTGGGCAGTAGTGGCAGAACTTCCGAAATCACTTCGAGCGTTGCTTCGCGCGGCTCGCCGACGCTGAGGCCTCCAATGGCGTAGCCATCGAAGTCCATTTCGACGAGGCGCTCGGCGCTCTCGCGGCGTAGGTCCGTGTACACGCCTCCTTGGACGATACCGAAGAGGCTTTGCGATCCCACCCAAGCAGAGCTTCGATCCACCCCACGGGCGTGGACCTGCCCGTGGGGACCCCGTGGATGGGGCACCCCTTGTCCGTACCAAGAGGCTTCGTGCTGGTGAGCGCGGAAGTGGTCTAGGCTGCGCCGTGCCCAGTGCATGGTGAGGCGCAGGCTCTCGCGTGCTCGATCGCGATCCGCCGGATACTCCGTGCATTCATCAAATGCCATGGCGATATCCGCGCCGAGGGCGATCTGGACGTCCATGGAGTGTTCGGGCGTGAAGAAATGGCTGCTGCCATCGAGGTGCGAACGGAAGTGCACGCCCTCGTCGCTCACTTTGCGCAGTTGTGAAAGGCTGTAGACCTGAAAGCCGCCGGAGTCAGTGAGCATGGCACGCGGCCAGCTGATGAATTTGTGCAAGCCGCCCATGCGGCGAATGGCCTCGTGTCCTGGGCGCAGGTAGAGATGGTAGGTGTTGCCGAGAATGATCTCAGCGCCGAGGGATTCGAGAACATCCTGGGGGACGGCTTTGACGGTGCCGGCGGTGCCAACCGGCATGAAGACTGGAGTTTCGATGGTTCGGTGCGGGAGATGGAGTTGCGCGCGGCGTCCGCCTGCAGCACTTGAATTGAGGATGTCGAAGCGGAGAGCCACAGGTTGATTCTAGCGGGGCAGGCGGCGTATTTCTGAAAGCAGAGAGTCGATCGAGAAGTCGCAGCCAAAAAATGGGACGGCGGGAACCTCGCCAGGGAGCCCGATCTGAACTCCCTGGTTTCGCAAATTATCCAATGCGGCGGTTGCGTTTTGCGCGGAAGATGCGGCGCGAAGCTACATTCTGCCGGTGCGTGAGGATGCGCCGATCCCTCGGTGTGAGGCGGCCGTTATGGCGTGCACGCATCATGCGCATCTGCCGATGAATGCTTCCATGCTGCCGTTCGAGGCGTGCGGTCTGGCGTCGGTTCAGTTGGCCCGATCGGAAACCGATGTTGATGCGTCGCTGCTGGTTGAACTGGCGCTGGTGGATGCTGTGATTCTGTGGTGCCGGTGCTGGGGATTGTGCAAACGTGATGGCGGGCGCTGCAACGATTGCCGCCATAAGGACGAACTTCATGAGTCTCATGGTGTTTCTCCTTCTGTGGCGGCGTTGATCTGACCACGCACGCTAGCTGAAACACAGGATTCTGGAATTGGTTTTCAACCGAAAGGTGGAGGCCTGAGGTGCTTCCTGCGGGGGCCACGCCTCATTACTTCGCGTCTCGATCAAGCTTGATCTGCAATCCCGCACGTGCAACGCGCGGCGTGCCGAGTGTCGTCGTCGGAGTTTTTGAAACTTCAATCGAGCGATCGAAGAGGTTCTCGCCGGCAGCGAAAAGCTGCAGGTGCTTGCCGAAGTCACGTGAGGCATAAGCATCGAGGCGGAAGTATCCGTGGAGAAGAAAGAGATTGGCGTCGTCATCGAATTGATGACCGCTGAGACGGCTTTGCAAACTGAGTGTGCCGATGGCCGGTTTGTAGACGCGAAGATTTAACGTGGCCATATTGCGGGCGACCTCGGGAATCCAGTTGCCAAGGTCCTGTGTTCCGCGCGAGACAGTGGCATGCGCATATTGATAGCCTCCGTCGAGAGATAGCCAATGTTGTGGCGCGAGTTCAAAATCGAGGGCGACGCCACGGCTTTCAATCTGACCGAGATTCTCACGCGCGAGCAAGATCGGAGACGAGTTCGGATTGGTGGTGACTGCAACGATGGGGCGATTGACCTGGGTGAGGAAGTAGCTGGAGCGAATCGTTCCCCAATGCCACTGGCTGGCTATGCCCGTTTCCCAGCCGGTGGCGCGCTCACTCAGGAGTTTTACATTCGGCAATGTGAGTTTATTGCCGACCTGCGTGGAACGGTAGAGCTCGCTGGGCGAGGGCGCGCGAAAAGCGCGAAAGGCGGACGCGGATGCTGCCCAGTGATTCAGGAATTTGCGCGAGACGCCGAGGCGCGGATCGAAGAGACGCTCGTCGCGTTGCGTGGGTTGCGTCGCGCTCGGGAGCCACGTCGTTCCATTCCAGGTGAGCTGACGGCCGTCGTAGTTTTGAAACCAGTCCATGCGGGCAGAGGCGGACGCGGTCCATGCACGATGAACCCACAGGACTTCGCCGTAAAGGCCGGAGTCGCGCTGGTGATCGTGCAGATTGGTGAGAAGAGTGGATGAGCCGAGGGACTGCTCGCGATCCCAATAGCGCACATCGTGGGCGTCAGCGCCTGCCAGAAGAACGAGGTCGGAGCCGAGCGGGCGTGTCCAGTGCGCTGCGGCGCCGAGCTCATTGACAGGGACCAGGGCGAATTTTGACGGTGTTTCACCGCAGCGATAGACGCACGTGGGATCGGCTGCAGTGGGCGTGTTGGTGACGCTTGAAAATGTCTGGCGGTAATGTTCCGTGGAGCCGTAGAGACGCAGCAGCGCGGCATCGCCACGTGGGGCGTGCCAATCGCCGCCGGTGGCGTAGCGCCAGAGCCGCGTGCCGTTGGTCTGAAACGGAGTGCCGTTGGCACGGGCTTCGTTCATGCCGCTGCCGCGGATGAAGAGACGAAGCGGTCCACGATCGTGGTCGGCGACGAAGAGGCCATTCTGGCTGTGCAAGTTCGATGCGATGTCGACAGGACCGCGCTGGTCAGGAGCTTCCTGGATGTAGCCGTCGGTGCCGATAGTGCCACCTGCGGCGAGCAATCCCCACGGGCCGCTCTTGGTTTCGCCGAGAGCGCTGTCGTCGTAGGTTCCTTCTCCGCCGTAGCTGGAGCGGATCTCGGCAAGATTGGCGGCGGGGCGCACGGTGATCATGTTCAGCACGCCGCCGATGGCAGCTGAACCGTAGAGGTCGCTGGCGCCGCCGCGGACAAGCTCGACACTTTGTATGGCAAGCTCCGGTTGCTCTTCCCAGTGAATCCATCCGCCGATGGGGTCATTGAGGGGTACATCGTCTTGCGTGACGAGAGTGCGGCTGGCCGACGTCGAACCGAGGCCGCGCACGCTGATGCCCTGCGATGTGGGATTCGCAACGAGAGAACTCGATCGGCGGAACATTTCAACGCCGGGAAGTTGGCGGACCTCGTCGTCCATCGTGATAGCCGCCGTGGTGCTGAGTGCGTTCTGCGATAGAACGCGCGTGGTGACGGGACTCTGCAACTCGCCGAGGGGCTCGCGATAGGCGGTCACGGTGATTTCTTCCGACGCTCCGGCGCGTTCGAGGTGAACAGTTGCGCTTGCGCTCAGCTCAAAAAAGCTTCCGGCAAACCCATCGGCATCCACGCGAATGCGGCATGGCAACTCGCATTCGAAGGTGAACCGGCCTTCGGAATCGGTGCGGCCCAGGATGTGACCAGCAGGCTTCTGCACCGAAGCGTCCGGAATGGGCGCCCCGGCGCTGTCTTCAACGGTGACGGTGAGGCTCACCTGATTCTGGGCCATTAGACAGAGCGGGACCAGCAGTGCCACCGCCAGCGCTCGCGCGCCAAACATCGCTTTGGATCGGGACCACAGCATGAGCCTCACTTTCGGAGCGTTCGAGTAGCGTGTCGAGCAATTCAGCCACAGTCTTACAATGGCGGGGAACGAGTGCTTGCGGTGCGACTTCGTTGAGGGGAATAAGAACGAATGTTCGTTCTGCCAGGCGCGGATGAGGAATTTCCAGGCCCGATTCATGGATGCAAAGGTCCCCCATCAACAGGATATCTAAATCGAGCGTGCGGGGTCCGTTCAGCAGGTCCATCGAGCGGTCGCGGCCGAATTCGAGTTCGATTGCGAGCAGGCGATCGAGCAGTGTGTGTGGCGCTAACTCGGTTTCAAGAGCAACGACAGCGTTGACGAAGCGAGGCTGGTCAGCGAATCCGACGGGCTGAGTGGAATAGAGCGAAGAGCGGCCTGCAACGTGGCCCAGGGATGCGAGGCACTGCGTGGCTGCGGCCAACGTGGTCTCTGGCGTTCCGGCGGGGCTGGGGAGATTCGCGCCCATTCCGATGTAAGCCGTCTGCATAGGTTTCAGCGTATATCGGCGGGCGCTTGCGGCTTGAATTTCGTGGCGACGGACCAGAGCCGTAAGAGCGTGATTGCTAATGCAGCGAGTGCGGTGAACCAGACGGCAAAGGCGAGGCGCGCGGCCCATGCCGGGGCAACGCCGACACGCTTCAGCAGGAAGGGCAGAAAGTTCCAGGTCGTCATGTGGACGTAATCCCACGGGTCCTCGTGCAAGAAGTCGGTGGCGAGCCCCCACGCGTCCATCTTGCCCAAGGCGAAGGCTGCGATGTTTTTCATGCGCAGGGCGATGACGAAGGTTGGATGGCCGAACTCCTCCATCTGGTAGAGCTCGAGGGGAAGCCAGAAGGCGAGGGAAGCGAGTTGAATGACGGTACTAATGGCGAACAATGCGATTCCGATGATCCAGATGAGTCTGCCGAATTCGGCGCGATAGCGCAGCAAAAGCGGAATGGCGAGCATGGCTGCGAGCTCGACCGAGGTGGAGACATAGCGGTCGCCCCAAGCATCGTCGCCGCTCCACACGGTGTAGCGCGCATAGAAGCAGATGTAGGCGAGAAGCATTAGGCTTGTCGAGATGATGTAAGCGCGCACGGCTGGATTGAATCGCTTCCATCCAAGGAAAGAGATGAGAATGGCAAGGATCAGGAGTGGATCGAAGAGGAAGATGGATTTTTCCGGTGTGAAGAGGGCGCCGAAGAAGCCAATGTGGAATGGCGTTTCGAATGGATAGGCTTTGGGCCAGTCGGGATGACGCTGCAAGGTTTCATGGGCGACAACGCTGACGTAGGTGTTGGTGAACGAGCCGAACCGATAGAACTGATAGACGCGATCAAGCAGGCCGAAGAAGCAGAAGACCGGGATTGCAATGGCCGCATAGGTTCGGCAACGATTCCAGAATTGTGCAGCTGAAGTCTTGTCGAACCAGAGAACGAGGAGCATGAAGGCGATGCCAGCCAGCAGGTCCAGTCCTGTGGTGAGGCGCGTGAGCAGGTTTAATCCGAAAGCTCCTGTGCTGATCAGGAGTGCGCGTCGGCTGCCGGTGCGGAGCCACTCGTATTCGAAACAGAAGCTGGCGGCTGTTAGGAGAAAAATGTAGTTGTTCTCCATCATGTTCTGCGTGTAATGCAGATGTGTCGTAGCGAGCAGCAACGCAAGGACGCCGACGAGAGAATGATTGATTGTGAATCCGAATTGGCGTAACAGACGGAAGCACACCAACGCGGTGAGAACGGTGACGAGAATGTTTGTCGAGAAGCTCACGAAAATGTTGCGGACCGTGGGGTCGGTGTTTTTGTAATGAGAAAAGAAAGGCAGGTTTTCGAAGAAAGCCCCGATCATGTCCTGGGGCAGCATCAGCAGCGACTGGCCGATGCCATACCAGCTTTGCAAGCGGCCACCGCGACCGTGCACGCCGAATTCGGGAAATTCCCAGTCATAGACGGGCGGTTCCGATGTCCAGAAGGCGTGCGTAGAATTGAGGCGATGCTGCGTGTCGGCGGTGCCCAGTTCGCCGGATTGAACAACGAACGCGATGAGCCCCGCGGCAAGAGCGAGCAGGAAAACAGGATCGCGGAAAAAGGAACGGAGGCGGTGAATCATCCGCATATCTTCAGGGTATCGCGGCAAGGTTCGGCGAGCGCACACGGACGCCGTTCTCTGGTAGCATCCTCTTCGGAGAACTTTTCACAATGGAATCGCCAAACAGCGCGGGGCATGGCATCCGCCGCAATGAAGATATCGCACTGGACCTGCTCAAGTTTGTCGCGGGCACAGCCGGCGTCGGTCGCCCGGTGGCTGGCTCAACCGGATTCAGTGGCTCGGGCGCGGCCAAACCTGAAGAGTATGTGACCCAACTGCTTGAGCTTTACGGCCGATGCCTGAAAGCAGTGGAAGGTAAAGGGGCAGTGCAATAGTAGGCGAGCCCATTGTGCGCGTCGCTGTCGCCGGAGCCGGAGCGTTTGGCCACAACCATCTTCGTGTTTACCGCGAATTGGAGACGAGCGGGCTTCCGGTTGCGCTTGCAGCCGCGGTAGAGCCCGATGCAACACGAGCCGCGGAAACAGCGGCGAAATACTCGATCCCTGTTTTCGCCAGCGTGGAAGAGCTGCTTAAGGCAGATCTGCGATTGGATGCGGCCAGCGTCGCTGTTCCCACAGTCCATCATCACGCTGTTGCGTCGGTATTGCTCGATGCGGGCCTGGATCTGCTGGTGGAAAAGCCGCTTGCAGCGGCGCTGAAGGAAGCGGATGAATTGCTCGCTCTCGCCGAGCGAAAGAGCCGCATTTTGCAGCCCGGACATCTGGAGCGATTCAACCCAGCGGTGCTGGCGGTGCAGCCGAAGCTGCGGCGGCCTATGTTTTTTGAGGCGCACCGGCTTTCGATTTTCACGCCACGTTCGCTCGATGTGGACGTGGTGCTGGACCTGATGATTCACGACCTGGACATCGTGCTGACGTTTGCCAACTCGCCAGTGCGCGAAGTGCGTGCGGTTGGGTTGCCTATTCTGTCGCCGAAGGTGGACATCGCGAACGTGCGTGTGGAATTCGAGTCTGGTTGCGTGGCCAATTTTACGGCTTCTCGCGTATCGACGGAACGCGTGCGCAAGCTGCGCTTTTTTGAGCCGCGGCAATATGTGTCGATCGACTATGCGCGGCGGGATTTGCTGGTGATTCGGCTGGATGGGAGTGTGCCGCCTGAGATTGCTGCTGCTCTCGAAGGTGGGCAGATCAATCCCGCAATGCTGGCACAGCTTGCGGCTGCGAGCGCGTCGGCTGGACCTAATCCCGGTTTGTCGTTTGTGAATCCGCCTGTTTTGCCAGGAGAGCCGCTGCGGCTGGAGATTGAATCGTTTCTCGAGTCGGTGCGGACGAGGCAAGCGCCGCGCGTTACGGCTCGCCAGGGCCGCGACGCGCTGGCACTCGCATTAGAGATTCAGACATCGATGGCTGCACATGCTACGCGCGCCGGGCTGCAGGATTTTTTCGAGCCGTAAGGCTAGTGAGCGGTTGCGAACATCGGCGGGCACATTCATGCGATTCCCAGCGTGCGGTTAAGGAAGCCGACAACGTACTTCCAAACCAGGTAGTAGGCGGCCATTGCCGCTGCCCAACCCAGGGCAATGAGACCGTAAGGGATGTAGAGCGACCCGAACCAGATGGCGTGTGCAGAGCCCAGTTCGAGCACACCAAGATGGGTGGCTGCCAGCGTTCCCAGGGGCAGCATCAGCAGAGGTAGAATTGCGCCGTGTGGTCCCACGGACAGATGCGTGCGTACGTGGGAACCGATCCAGAACATGTTCCAGAGTCCCCAGAGTCCCGGTACCAGCGCCATGGGAAAGACCAGTGCGCGCTCGATGGGGGCCGAGATTTGGAGCCAAAGGCGAAGCACGATGAAACCGGTCAGCATGAGCGGCAGGACCAGCGTGGGCACGAGAATGCCGGCTAAGAATGCGCGAAGATAAGGATGTGTGTTCATTGGATACTCACTTTCCGCAGATGCGCGTTCGTAGGTTCAAAGGTAGTAAAGAAACACCGGGATCGACGCCGGGAATACAACGGCAAAGAGGGCAAGTCCGCCAGCGAGGGCCCAGTCGAACCACGGTACTGGAGCGGGTCGTGCATCCAGCCGCCGCAGCATGGCCGGCCACAGATCGCGCTCGGGCTCAGTATCACCTGCGGGCGGCATTGCTTGCTTGAACAGTTGTTTTATACGGTCTTCTTCGTGTGCATTCATGGTGTGATCCCCTGTCGTTGTAGATCTTCTCGAAGCAGTCGCAGTGCGCGAAAGACGCGCACCTTGACTGCGGTGATCGAAATGCTGAGCGCGGCGGCTACTTCCTTATGCGGCAGCTCCTCTACCACGGCGAGAACGGCTGCGATGCGCAGCTTTGGCGGAAGGCGGGAGAAAGCCGCTGCAGTTTTGCCGCGAATTTCGGCTGAAATGGCCGGATCGCTCGCAGGCGGCGCCGCGACATCTATGAGCAATTCTGTCTCTGGCCGCTGTGTGCTTAGCCAATCGAGAGCTGTGTGGGTTGCAATCGTTCGTGCCCACGGCTCGAATCCGCGCGAAGGGTCGAAGCGTGCATGGGCCCGGTAAATGCGCCAGAATGTTTCCACGGTCAGGTCCTCGGCCGCAGACGGATTGCGAACGATGCGCAACACCCAGCTATAGACAGCGCGTTGATGTACGTGGAAGAGGGTTTCGAAGGCGGCGTTGAATGTTGCTGGGTCGCCTCGCCGAAACTCATCCAGAACGCTACTCAGGACGTTGCTCTCTCCGTCCCGCATTGCCTTTTCCCCCTTCATTTATCCTTACGGGTCTTTGAGCAAGAAGGTTACATCCGTGGAGAAGTTCAAAGGCACATGAAATGGGAAACTGTTACTCACTGTCGAGAAAAGCGGTAACACGAAGAGTACGAAATAAAGCGATTTTTAAGAGGCGAATCGCGGTATTCCTTCGCTTGACAGAGATATCTGGCAGCAGTATGGTTGGCAGCCGTGGGGCAGGTGAGATTCTTCTGGTTTTCAAATTCCTCAAAACACTTTTGCCCATCGGAGACGGACGTGATGAAGAGCCTTGGATTGCGGATGGTTGTGGTTGGTTTGATTGGGGGCGTAATGGCGTGGTCGGCCGCGGGACAGGAGGCACAGAAGCCTGCTTATCTCGACACGAGCCTGCCGCCTGAGCAGCGCGCGGCGGACTTGGTGCACCGGATGACGCTCGAAGAAAAAGCCAGCCAGCTGGTGAACCAGGCGCGCGCGATTCCACGGCTTAACGTTCCCGCCTACGACTGGTGGAGCGAGTCGCTGCATGGCGTGGCGCGGGACGGAACGACGGAGTTCCCGGAGCCGATTGGCCTGGCCGCGACCTTCGACGTGCCGGCCATTCACCAGATGGCAATCGTCATCGGCACGGAAGGGCGCATCAAGCACGTGCAGGCGATGCGCGCCGGGCACAGCGACATTTTTGAAGGGCTCGACTTCTGGGCGCCGAACATCAACATCTTTCGCGATCCGCGCTGGGGCCGCGGCCAGGAGACCTATGGCGAGGATCCGTTCTTAACTGCGCGCATGGGCGTGGCCTTCGTGACCGGAATGCAGGGCGACGATCCCCGCTACTACCGCGTGATTTCTACTCCCAAGCACTTTGCCGTGCACAGCGGACCGGAGCCGACACGCCATACGGCGAATGTCGACGTGAGCAAGCACGATGAAGTCGACACCTATCTGCCTGCGTTTCGCGCCGCGGTGACGGAGGGGCATGCGGACTCCGTGATGTGCGCGTACAACTCGATCAATGGACAGCCCGCTTGCGCCAACGAGTTTCTATTGCAGGATCAGTTGCGGGGTTGGTGGAACTTCCAAGGCTACGTGGTCTCAGACTGCGGGGCGGTGTTGGATATTCATGAGGGGCACAAATTTAATGCGACGCAAGCCGAGTCATCAGCCGTGAGCCTGCGTCGCGGCATGGACAACGAATGCGTCGACTTCACATTCAAGGTTAAGGACAACCATGACTACAAGCCCTATCTCGACGCGGTGAAGGAAGGCTACCTGAAGGAGAGCGAGATCGATACGGCTGTGGTGCGGCTCTTTACGGCGCGCATGAAGCTGGGCATGTTCGATCCGCCGGAGATGGTGCCTTATTCGAAGATCGACGAGAGCCTGCTGGACAGTGCACAGCATCGCGATATGGCGCGCAAGATGGCGGACGAAGCGATGGTGCTGCTGAAGAACGATGGCGTGCTTCCGCTGAAGACATCGGGTTTGAAGATTGCGGTTGTCGGTCCGCTGGCCGATCAGACCAAAGTGCTGCTGGGCAACTACAACGGCACACCAAGCCACACCGTGTCCCTTCTTGAAGGCATCCGCAAGGAGTTTAGCGGCGCCACCATTAATTATGTTGCGGGGACTCAGTTCCTTGGTCATGACGCCGCGCCCGTGCCTGCCTCCGCACTTACGGTGGATGGCAAGCCAGGCATCAAGGCGAGCTATTCGCAACTGGACATGTCGAACCTGAATAATCCCTCAACTTCGAAGCCGGTGGCCGAGCGCGTGGAAGCTACGCTCGACGCGGCGGCAAACGGGATTCCTTCTGAAGCGGCGGCGGTGAAGCCTTTGGCGATTCGGTGGGATGGGATGCTGACGGCGAAGGAGACGGGCGATTACAACCTCGGCCTGGCGGCTTCCGGCTTTTTCCGCATGCAACTGGACGGGAAGAATGTTACTTCGTCTTACGGCGGCAACGGCAAAGATGCCAAACTGGGCCGCGTGCACCTGGAGGCAGGCAAGCCAGCGAAACTGCATGTGGAATATGCGTTTGGATTTGGGAGTGACGCAATTGCGGCGAAGCTGATGTGGTCGAAGGTTGACCTGAAGCCGCAGTCGGCGGCCGTTGACGCGGCGAAAGGGGCGGATGTCGTGGTCGCTGTGGTGGGCATCACCAGCGAACTCGAAGGCGAAGAGATGCAGGTGCAAGAAGAAGGGTTCAAGGGGGGCGACCGCACTTCGCTCGATCTGCCAAAGCCGGAAGAGGAACTGCTTGAGGCCGTGGCCGCAACCGGCAAGCCGGTGGTGGTGGTGTTAACCAACGGCAGCGCGCTGGGCGTGAACTGGGCCAAGGCGCATGCGAACGCAATTGTGGAAGCGTGGTATCCGGGCGAAGAAGGTGGCACAGCAGTGGCTGAGACGCTGTCGGGTAAGAACAATCCAGGTGGCCGTTTGCCCGTGACGTTCTACAAAGACGTCAGCCAATTGCCGGCTTTCGAAGACTACGCGATGAAGGGCCGCACTTATCGCTACTTTGAGGGCGAGCCGCTGTATCCCTTCGGCTATGGCCTGAGTTACACGAGCTTCGCCTACAGCGATCTCAAGGGGCCAACGGAACCTGTCGCGGCCGGTAGCCAGGCAACGTTTGATGTGACCGTGACGAACACTGGCAAGACTGCGGGGGACGAAGTGGCACAGCTCTATCTTGAATTTCCGAAGGTGCCTGGTGCGCCGTTGCGAGCGCTGCGTGGCTTCCAGCGTGTGCATCTTGATCCGGGCGCTTCGCAGACTGTGCACTTCCGCCTGCGGTTGCGGGACCTGAGCATGGTGACAGATGCTGGCGAGCCGATCGTTGCTGAAGGACAGTATTCGGTTTCTGTCGGCGGCGGCCAGCCGAAGACGGATGCGCAGGTGGTGAGCACGACCTTCAACATCGTGGGTAAGTTGTATCTGCCGGAGTAAGTGCGAACAATCAACTTATAGCATCACCAAGGGCGTATCCATTGCGTGGGTACGCCCTTAGTTTTTGGCGCTCTAGTTAGCGGCGTACTGATCCGATGAGCGTGTGGCCTGTCTCATCGATTGCATCGGCCTGGAACAATTTCGCAGAGCGCGGTGTCTACACAAGCACAGTGGTTCCGACGGGGATGTATGGAGGGTCTTGAACTCATGCGCCCGCGCCGATAAGCGCGTCGAGCGAAGGAGGGCTCGTGCGCTTCTGCTTCCCGGTTGGTGCGGCTGGATAACTTGGGGTCTGGTTTGAGCGAGCAGGCCCTAAGTAAGGAATAAGTGGGAGGCAGGCCATGTTTGAAGACTCCACCTTTGAATCTACGGGAAGCATTCGAACCCGCAGCCGCGGCTGGATGGCCGCTACGTTTCTTTTCAACGGATCGGTACTTATCGGGCTGATCATGGTTCCGTTGATTTATCCGGAGGCGTTGCCGAGGCAAGCGCTGGCGTTTCTGCTGACAGCGCCTGTGCCGCCGCTCGCACCGGCGCCTCTTCCCAGGCAGACAACGCGTCCCTTTCGTGGATTTTCTGAGATGCAAGGAACTCGTCTCTTTTTGCCCGCCATGATCCCCACGACGATTGGGGACCTCGATGGTTCCGAGCAAGCCCCAAGCGGCCCCGTGAGCCTGGACTCGGGAGGGGGGATGTCGGACGCTTCGTCCGTGTTCCCGGGGCAGAGAGTCCCGGTCGTTGTGGATTCCGACGTGAAAGGACCGATGCGCATTTCCTCTGGCGTCATGGAGGGAATCCTGCTCGCGAAATTTCCGCCTGCTTATCCGCCGATTGCAACGGCGGCTGGGGTGCAGGGGACGGTCGTTCTGCAGGCCACGATCTCGAAGAACGGGACTATCGAGAATCTGCGCGTGGTGAGCGGTTCTTTGATGCTGCAGCAGGCCGCGATGGACGCGGTGAAGACGTGGCGCTATCGGCCCTATCTTCTCAACAACGAACCTGTGGAAGTGGAGACCACAGTGAACGTCGTCTTCGCAATGGGGCGCTAACTATCGCCACTTTGCAGCTTTTCACGGGTGAGCGCGTTCCATTGCGCGATGGCTTCGGGCATCGGTGGGCTGTGCACTCCAGGCGCGACGCGCTCCAGCACCTGCTGCGGGGCCAGACTTCCGCGGGCATCGCGCAACATTCCTTTCACCCAACCGAGGGCGGCAAGGCCATCGCGGCCTGTAAAAGTCTGCTCGATGTAAAACCATCGCTCATCCCAGCAGAGGAGGCGCGAGGCTAGCGAGAAGGTGGAAAACAGGGGCAGCGAGCGGCGATAGGTAATCCACACTGCGCCGACCAGCGGCCGCCAGCGTAAGCGCACGATGTGCTTCAGAAGGCCGGCGCGCGCCAGCAGATGGGTGCGTGCGTAGTCCATCACACTTAGATAGCGGGCGTTGTTCATATGCAGATTGATGTCGATGTCGTGGGGCCAGACGCGGAGACGAATGCGATCCTCTTCAAGGACGGCGAGTGCGGGCAGCGGGCGAAGGTGTTGCCGAATGGCCAGCGCTGGGATTCGGACAAAGTTGATGAACTGTGACAAGCTCGCTCCTTATCTCCAGTGTAGGTGGCCTTTGGCTCTGGCGCAGTGAGCGTCCCATCGGCGACAATCGCATTTGCCATGGGAAACCCAACTCGCCGCGAAATGCTCAAGACCGCCTCCGCTCTTGCTGTTGCCACTGCTTTTTCACCTGCCTTCGCTGCGGCGAACCGTCCGCGCGTTTTTGTTGGCTCGGGAACGCAAAATGGAATTCTTGCCTACGACTGGAACTCCGCGACCGGCGAGCTGACGGCTGCGGGCGTTGCAGCCCAGGTGTCGACAGTGGATTGGCTGACGTATTCACCGGGTGGCTGGTATCTGTTTGCGGCGTGCGAAGTGGACAGCTTTAACGGCAAGCCAACCGGCGAAGTAGCGAGCTACAAGGTGAGCAACGGTGCGCTGCATCCGCTCTCGGCGCAGAACTCCGCCGCAAAGGGAACGTGCCATGTTGCGCTGGATGCTACGGGCCGCGTGTTGCTTTCAGCCGACTATGGCGGCGGCAGTGCGGCCAGCTTTCTAGTGACCGAAGGGAAGCTGAGCCCGGCTGTCTGGACTGAACACTACACCGTCCACGGTCCCAACAAAGATAGGCAAGAAGCGGCGCATGCGCACTTCTGTTCTTTCTCGCCGGACAACCGGTTCGCCTATATCAACGATCTCGGCGGCGATATGATTCACATTTACCGGCTCGACGCGGCGACTGCGCACCTCACGCGCGCCGGGGCGTATCACGCGAAGCCAGGAGCGGGACCGCGCACGTTGCACTTCCACCGCAATGGACACACGGCGTACGGAATGAACGAACTGACTTCGACGGTGGACGTGCTGGAGTGGCACAAGGCTGACGGGAGTTTCACGCTTGTGACTACCGTCGATCTTTTGCCGCCGAACTCAAGGGGAACAGTGGTGTCGACCGGGTGCGACACCGTGATTACGCGGGATGGCCGTTTTGTCTATTTCGCGAACCGCGGCAACAATTTTCTGTACGGCTTCAAAGCTGACGCGAAGACTGGAGCGCTCACGCCGATCAAGCGCTTCAATTGCGGCGGGAAGACTCCCCGGAATTTTGTATTGGATCCGACGGAACGCTGGATGCTGGTGGCGAATCAGGATTCAAATTGGATCAGCGTTTTTGTGCGCGATCCACAGACCGGCGATTTGGCGAACGAAGGCAAAAACTTTGACGCGCCGACGCCGATGCGGATTTTGTTTGCCTGATGGATCGGTGCTGCGCGGATGGCTAGAACTATGCGCCCTGGAAAGCCGGGTGCGTCACGGCCACTGAATGCAGATTCTCGGCTTCTTGTGCTGACTGCGCGGCAATGGGCACGCGAGCCAGCTCCCATGCGGAGCGATCCTTGAGAAGGCGGGAAACCAATGCAGTGTGCATGGCATGACCCGCGCGCTCGGCCACCACGAGGCCTTCAATGCGCCGACCGGCCAATGCCAGGTCTCCGATGAGATCGAGTACCTTGTGGCGCACGTATTCATCCTCGAAGCGCAGCGGACCGTTTTCCGGGCCTGTGGGTCCCAGGACAATTGCGTTTTCGGGGCTCGCGCCGCGAATCAGGCCCATATCGCGCAGGCGCTTTTCATCCGCTTTGTAGCCAAAGGTGCGGGCACCGGCGATCAGCGTGCCGTAGGTTTCAGCAGCCAGGTCCACACAGGTTTTTTGCTGACCGATCGGAGCAGGGAAGTCGATCGTGTATTGAATGCGATAGCCGGAGCCAGGATAGACGCCGATAAATTTGTTCCCCTCGCGCACCTCCACGGGCTTCAGTATGCGCATATATTCGCGGCGACGGCGCTGGGTGCGGATTCCTCGGTTGAGAATGGCATCGACGTAGGGAAGCGCGCTGCCGTCGAGGATGGGTAGCTCCAGGTTGTCCAGCTCCACAATCACGTTATCGACGCCCATGCCGATGAGGGCGGAGAGCAGGTGCTCGGTGGTTGAGATTAGCACGCCCTGGCGCATGAGGCTGGTGGCATAGCTGACCTTGGCGACGTTTCGTCCAACTGCCGGAATTTCGAAGTTGTCGAGGTCGGTGCGGCGAAAGACGATTCCCGAACCGGCCGGCGCGGGCAACAGGCGCATCGTGACCGGAGCTCCGTTATGAAGGCCCACCCCTGTGAATTCGAGGGGTTCGGCGATCGTCTGCTCCAAATGCTCGGAAGGTGACAGAAACATCTCTCCAGCTGTGGAAAACTTGTGCAACCGCTAGATTAGACGCAAAACGTGAAAAGCACCTGTGGCATTTTAGCCACAGTTTCAATGCAGAAACGCCGCATTTGACCCACTTTCTGAGCCAAAAAGCTGGCAGATCACTCCGATACGAGGTCTGAGCGCGGACAGAAAATTGGACTACAAATGTGCTGGTTTGGGGGTCCTAAGGGGCGTTGGCGATTGTCGGTGCCATGCTCGATTGCCTACTTGCATAGACCGCAAATCGAACGGCCCTTTGCAGACCAACTTCAGATTCGCGGTATGCGAGCCGGAGCCGCTTTCGATTTCCGGATCGCAGTCTCCGCGCGTCGTAGAATCGGGAAGGCTTCAATCGAAAGAACTTCTGGTGCTTGTCCATGCTCGCTTCATCCGATTCGTCGATTCCCATGCGCGCGTTGTTGGCTGGCGCTCGGCGCAAAGAACGCGCGCTGATGGATCTCACGCGGAAACTTGTGCGGGTTGAGTCACCTTCTGACGACAAGGCCGCTGTGGATGCTTGCGTTGCCCTGGCGGCAGCGCATGCCAAATCGCTCGGCGGGCGGGTTCGATTGCATCGGCAGAAGGAATTCGGCAATGTGCTGGAAGCGCGTTTCGGCCGTCGCCGCGCGGATTCTGCTGCGAAGCCAATCCTGCTACTTGGACATTTGGATACCGTGTGGCCGGTGGGCACGCTGAAGCAAATGCCTTGCCGAGTGTATGACAGCAGGCTCTGGGGGCCCGGCACGCTGGACATGAAAGCTGGTGTTGCCATGGCGCTGACGGCACTTGAAATGGTGAGCGAAACTGACATGCTCAACCGCGAGATCGTGCTGCTCCTCAACAGCGACGAAGAGGTTGGGAGCCCGGTGTCGCGTCCAATAACCGAGAAGCTGGCAACCGAGTGCGGGGCCGTGTTTGTCCTGGAGCCGGCGCAGGGATTGGCGTACAAAACTGCCCGCAAAGGGACCGGAAATTGGCGACTCGAAGTCCAAGGCATTGCTGCGCACGCAGGTGTCGATTTCGAAAAGGGCGCGAACGCATTGCTGGAATTGGCGCGCGTGATGGAAACCGTGAGCGCTTGGACTGACCTCAAAAAGGGACTGACGGTGAGTGTGGGGACAGCTGGCGGGGGCACCAAGACGAATGTGATTCCCGCGAAAGCCTGGGCCGAGGTAGATGTTCGGATTGCACGGAAGGGCGATGGACCGCGCATCGAGCGCAGATTCGCTCATCTCAAAGCGAAGGACAAGCGATGTTCAATGGAGGTCACGGGTGGCATCAACCGGCCGCCGATGGAGCGCACGGCAGGCACAGTGAGGCTTTATCGGCGCGCACGGGCACTGGCTGCCGAGTTGGGCTTCGCGCTCGATGAGGCGGCAACGGGCGGGGCCTCCGATGGAAACTTTACCTCCGCGCTCGGCATTCCTACGCTCGACGGCATGGGCGCGGTGGGCGAGGGCGCTCATACTGCGCATGAATCGATTGTGATCGAGCGCCTGGCGCCGCGGACGGCTTTGCTTGCGGGGATGCTCGCGGGGGGGTAGGCCGCTTTCAACGCTCGCCACCGACCGGCGATGGATTGGTCTCCTTCTATGGATGGTGCAAGTAATTTGCCAGGAAGAAATAGCCGGCGGTAACGAAGCCAATGATGGCCACGGTCCACCGCATCGCGCGCTGGTTGATCTTGCGGCTGTAATGGGCGCCGAGATAGCCGCCGAGGCCGGCGACGATTGCCATCTCAAGGCAGAATCGCCATTGCACGCGACCGGCGACGATGAAAGTGACGGCGGGAATGCCGATGGACACGACAGCCGTGACCACTTTTAGTGCGTTCATCTCGTGAATGTCGTGGACTCCGCAGATGCCGAAGAGTGCCATCACCAGGAATCCGCCGCCCGCGCCAAAATAGCCGACGTAAACGCTGACGACCACCATGCCGATGAGCAACCAAGTGTTGTAGCGCTTGCCGCCGGAGAGCGATTGCAGCCAGCGGCCGAGCGGAAAGCTGACCACAAACATCACGGCAGCAAACAGAAGAAGCCAGGGCAAGATTTCGCGAAACATCTTGTTGCCGGTCTTGAGCAGCAGCACGCCGCCAAGCCAACCGCCTATGCCCGAAGCGACCGCGAGCGGCACAAGCTTCCAACCGTATTCTCGCAGCAGCTGGCGAAAGGCCACGAGCGAGGTCAGCTGACCGGGCCAAAGGGCAACGGTGTTGGTAGCTTGCGCCGTTACTGCTCCGACGCCGATGGCTGACGTGCTGGCGATGAGCGCGGGGAGCGACAGAAACGAGCCGCCGCCGGCGATGGCATTCAGTATTCCGGCAAAAAACGAGGCCACAGGAAGCCAAAGAATGTGAAGAAGATGAGATGGTCCATCGGACATTTCCTTACTCTAAGGGCAAGTTGCATAAAGACTCATAAGGCTTCGGAGTTCTATGCCCTGGCGCAGTGTGCTCGATGCGCGGCGGCAGCGCCTGATAAACTCCGAAGAGATTCAAGCCGGAGTTACTGCCTTCGATGAAGCATTTCTTTCTTTGTTCGATTTTTGTATCCGCTGCGATTCAAATTTCCGTTGCACAAACCGCGCCGAAGCAGGGAACCCCAGGCAAAGCTGCCTCGACTTCCACTAGCTCTGCCGCCCCTTGGTTGAAGCTGCCGCCGGGTGTGCCGCGTGGGCGCGGAGTGGTCAAGATTGCTTTTTCGCTTCGCTTCCAGGACATCAAGGTCGGCACGGGCGCGGACGCGGAGCAGAACAAGGTATACAAGGTTCTGTATACCGGATGGCTCGCCGCCGATGGGCACAAGTTCGATTCTTCAGACGATCACCGGCTGCCTTTAAAAGACAAGGACGGAAAGCCCGTGATGGGAGACGATGGCAAGCCGAAGCTGGGCGACGTGCAGCCAATCACTTTTGCGCAGGGATTCGGCCGGGTGATTCCGGGCTTTGACCAGGGATTTACTGGAATGAAGGTCGGAGGCAAACGCCGGCTGTTTATTCCCTGGCAACTGGCGTACGGAGCGCGCGGACGGCCAGGACCTGATCCGGCGCATCCGGGAATTCCGCCCAAGTCCGACCTGATTTTCGACATTGAGCTGGTTGATGTGTCGGAGATGCAGATGCCGGCGAATCACCCTGGCATGATGCCGGGCCGGCCTGGAATGACGCTCCCGCCGGGACATCCGCAGCTGAATCCGCCACCGGCTGGTTCGCCCGGAGCTGGAGCGAATCCGGGCGCTCCATCGGGGACATCCACACCGCCTGCGACTCCTCCGGCGAGTTCCGCTCCGTCGGCTCCCCCACAGGCTGCGAAGCCCGCGACTCCGCCTCCTTCGACGACTCCACCGCAGCCGCAGACCAAGTAGGAGTTTTCGAGAACTCTTCAGGCCGCGCCGGAAGGTAACTCCGGCGTGGCTGCGAGCAACTGGCGTGTGTAGGGTTCACGGGGTGAGTCGCACAACGACACCGCCTCGCCCATTTCCACTAAACGGCCGCGCTCCATCACTGCGATACGCGTACTTAGGTAGCGCACCGAGGGCATGGAATGCGAGATGAAGAGATAGGTGAGCCCATGCTCATGCTGGGGGCGACGCAAGAGGTTCACAATTTGCGCGCCCACGCTGACATCGAGCGCAGAGACAGGCTCATCGAGGATCAGCAGCTTCGGTCGAAGTGCGAGCGCGCGGGCGATGTTGATGCGCTGGCGCTGTCCACCGGAGAACTCGTGCTGATGGCGGTCGAGCGCGGAATCGTCGAGGCCAACTTCAGTCAACAATTGGGTGGCCCGTGCGCGCAGGGAAGCACGGTTATTCGCCGTGCCGGGTTCAACACCATGGATCGCCCACGGCTCAGTGACAATGTCGAGGACTTTCATTCGCGGATTTAATGCGGCGTAGGGATCCTGAAAGACGGGCTGCATCTGGCGGCGAATTCGATGCATCTCGGAACTTGAGGCGTGAACGAGATCGACGCCATTGACGCGCACGCTGCCGTGGCTCGGATCGATGAGGCCGAGAATCATGCGTGCCACAGTCGTTTTGCCCGAGCCTGATTCACCTACCAGGCCCAGCGTTTCACCGGCTTCAATGGTGAATGAGACATTCTCGACAACGGTGTGGAGTTCTGTTCGCAGGCCAACCCGGCGCGGGTAGCTTTTTGAAACTGCGTTCAACTCGACGAGCGCCATGAACCGATGGTACACGGCGCTTCAAGCGGTTTCAGTCGAGTCTGGGATGCAGTTTGTGGAAGTCTGTTGCCTGTTGATAGGCGCGACCGAAGGCAGCTAGCTGTGCGTCCCGATAGTGGCCTGCGAGAAAGGTGAGTGAAACGGGCGTGCCGGGTCCGCCGATGTCGTCGTTGTCGCCGTCATCGATTTTCGGAGGCTTGGGTGCATCGGCGCCACGAAGACCGTTGGGCACGATGAGAGCTGGATGGCCGGTGAGATTTGTGGCCACAAGTTGCATTCCCGTTGTGGGCGTGACAATGATGTCCACCTCGTTGAAGAGCGCGGACACCTGTTGGACAGCGAGTGTTCGTGCACGGTTGGCTTGGATGTATTCGACTGCCGGGTAAAAGCGCGCGGTGCGAAACAGGTTGGGCCAGTCTTCCGGACCTTGCGCGGTGAGAAGCTTGTCGCGGCCTGAGAGAGTCAGATCGTCAAACGTCGCGGCGGCTTCCGCGGTGAGCAAGTTCGTCATGGCGCCATAGGGTAGTTTCGGAAGTTGCACGGGAATGAGCTGGATGCCCATGCTGCGCAGCTTGTCGAGAGCTGCCAGATCGTAGCGCTGATCGTAGGCGCGGCGCGCATGAGCCGCGGTTTGCTCGGCGTTGCGCTTCTCGCGTTCCTTCTTTTTTTCTGGAGTTTCTCCGGCTTCAGGCTCATCCAGCTTCAATGGCTGCAGCGGATCGAATTCGCTCTTCAAGTAGCCAATGCGAAGCGAACGCCAGTCATCAACACCTGCCCAACTGAATGTTGCCGGCGCCACCGATGTGTCCTTCCCATCGGGCCCGTGAATCGCCTGCAGCACCAGCGCGCAATCCTCGGCCGATCGTGCGATGGGTCCGAGCTTGTCCATAGTCCAGCTCAATGCCATGGCGCCTGTGCGCGGCACAAAGCCGAAGGTGGGACGAAGACCAGTCGTGCCGCAGCGCGTCGAGGGCGAAGAGATTGAGCCCAAGGTCTCCGATCCGATCGCGAAGGGAATGCAGCCTGCGGCGACCGCACTTGCGGGGCCGGCCGAGGAGCCGCTCGATCCTTGCTCAGGATTCCAGGGGTTGCGCGTGCGTCCTCCATACCAAACGTCGCCCATGGCCAATGCGCCCAACGTGAGCTTGGCCACGAGCACCGCGCCTGATGCATCGAGGCGCTCGACGACGGTCGCATCTTCATCGATGACCTGGTGCTCAAAGCCGGCCGCTCCCCACGTGGTGGGATAGCCCTTGACTGCCAGAAGATCCTTTGCACCCCAGGGAATGCCGTGCAGCGGGCCGCGATATTTGCCGGCGGCGATTTCGGCATCGGCGGTCTTGGCCTGGGCGAGGGCACGATCTTCTGTGAGATTGGTGATGAAGTGAAGTGTGGAGTCGTAGCGCTTGAGTCTTTCGAGATACATCTTTGTCAGTGCGATCGACGTGATTTTGCGTTCGCGGAGTAGTCCGCTCAGTTCAGCGACGGTCGCAAAGGCGAGGTCTTCGACGCGGGCAGGTGCATCGGAAACAACCCCAACTGGGACGAAGGAAAACTCGTTCCGGTTCCCACTGGGCAGCGATGCGCCTGCCGGCAGCGGATGAAACACGTATGCAGGCGGGACCGAATTCGGGAGCTTGAGCTTGCGGATTGCTTTGATCGAGCCGTTATTGTCGATGAGACCGTCGAGCATCATCTGCTTCTGCTCGGCGGTAAACGGACCGATGCCGGCCAGCACCGCGGCTGCGTCAATCATCTCGGGGGTGATCTTTGGCGGCTTCGACTGATCCGTATTCTCAGGCTCCTGGGCCTGGGCCGCAAGCGTATACAAAATGCCAGGGAACAACGGAGAAGCAATGCCGATGCTGCTGCAGGCAGAAAGAAAACCTCGACGATCGATGGTCATTGGTGTGCTGGTCCTTTGGAGCGAGTGCCTTCTCGATCACTATAGTGCAGTCCGATGATCAAATTGTCTGGAGAGATCGCATCGAGTGGCCAATGCGACAGCGAAAGACTCTTTCCTCCGGTGAATGAGAATTCGAATTCCGAATTACCGGGCTGGAGCGCATAGACGCGGCTGACAATTGCTTCTCTGCCGCCGATGAACGACTCGATCACGGATCCATCGAGAAAAAGGCGGAGGGAAGGCCGTGGCCAGGGTAGGGACGGCAACGGAAACGTCGTATCGCCGCAGCGTATCGCGTTTCCGGCAACATCGACAGCCAGTTCCCAGACATTGAAGCCACTGTTGAGGAGGCGCACGGTGACAACGCCGGTTGAAAACTCGATGGGCAGATAGAACTCGTGACGAAGTGCCGCCAGTCTCAACCGGTAGGGCTGGGCCGGTGTCAGAGTTGCGTGCTCGGCAGCTCCGCGCAGACTCTCGACTTCAGCAGCGACGGCAAATTCAAGCTGATCTTGTTCGCCGATTGTCAGGACGCGCGGAAGCGCCATTGCGCCCGCCCATCCCGCAGCAGCATACTCCGCTTGCGGTCGCGTCTCCTGGATCCATCCCCACAGAATGCGGCGGCCATCGGGCGCAAGAAAGCTCTTCGGTGCGTAGTAGGCGCCGTGGTCGAGGACGCCCTGGCGCTGCGGCGTGTAGACGTGTTCGTGCACGTCATATTTGCCGGTAGACCATATGACTTTGCCCTCGGTGGAGTAGAACAGACAATGCTTTCCGTCCAGCTCAAAAAAATCTGGACACTCCCACATTTCGCCGCTGTCGCAGGGATTCGCGGCTTGCTTTCCGTTTGGCTTGCCCTCGGTGAGTTTGTGTAGATACTCCCAATGGCGCAGATCGCGCGAGCGATAGAGCAGAACGCAGCCGCCTTTGCCGCGCTCGCCTGAGCCAATGCCTAGATACCAGTTGTGGCCCTCGCGCCACGGACACGGATCGCGAAAACCCGTGACTGCGACTCCAGCAGGCGGTGCTCCGATGACAGGCTCGGGCAGCTTCTTCCAGTGAAGCAATTCGTCGTCTTCGGCTGTGGCGAGCAATTGCGTCTCGCGCAATTTGTCGTTGCCGTCGTGGAGTGTCACTTGATCAGGCGAAGCATTTTGCACGCCGGTATAAATGAATGTCGGTATACCATCCATGACGACTGCCGAGCCACTGAAGCATCCCTCGCTGTCGGCGCCGCCCCGCGTGGGCGCAAGGGCGATCGGCTCATGGCGCCAATGCACCATGTCCGGGCTGACCGCATGGCCCCAGTGCATGTCTCCCCAAACAGCAGCGTGAGGGTTGAGCTGGTAAAAGAGGTGGTACTTTCCCTTCCACCAGATGGGACCGTTGGGGTCGTTCATCCAATTGTGCGGTGGGAGGAGATGGTATTCCGGTCGCGATGGATCGTGCGCCAAATCTTGCTGCGCGGATGAAGAATCGTGGCACCAGCTGCGGTGCGGCAAAGAGAGCGCGAAGACTCCGGAGCCGAGTCCGGCGATGAATCTTCGACGGTCGAGCTGGGGCGAATTCATCGATGAACTCCCACCACCGCTAGTTGCATGAGGGCAAGATCACAACTTTCGTTGCAACAACCTCACTTGGCGGCGGGCGTGAGCTTGAGGGCGTAGGCGTATTTGCACGGCGCCCCGTCGGGCAGCGTCACGCTGAGCGCATCGGCTGCCTGCGTCCACGTGACCTTTTCGCTTGACCCTAGCAACTCGACACTACCGATGGGAATTGAAGCGCCTTCATGCGCCCATCCCAGCGAATGGATGGTGGCTTTCTCGTCTGTGGGGCACGCCATGCCGAGGACATAGACTGCGTTGCCTTTTGCCGTGAAACGAAAATCTTCCGGCGTATATGGCTTCGTATCCGTGTCGTGGAATGCGCCGCCCATCACTTGCGTGGGGCCTTCGCCGAAGGATTTCCACGGAGTGGTGCCGTAGATTGCATCTCCATTGACTTTGAGCCATGCGCCCATCTCGAGCAGTGTCGCGCGCACTTCATCGGGAATTGTTCCATCGGAGCGCGGGCCGAAGTTCAGCAGTAGATTTCCGTTCTTGCTCACAATGTCGATGAGTTGGTGGACGAGAAACTCCGGCGTCTTGAACGTGTCGTGTTCGATGTAGCCCCAGCTCGCGTTGCTGATGGACGTATCGGTCTGCCAGTGGTCGGCGACGATGTGGTCCTGTTGCCCGCGTTCGAAGTCGCGAACTCCAGCTTTCCAATTGAGCGAGTAATCCTTGAAATCGATCACGCCGGTGTAGCCGTGGGCCACGGCGTAGTTGTAATAGAAGGCTGCAAACTCGGCGACGACCGGGCGGAAGTTCGGCTGTCCAATCCACCAGTCGAAATAGACGACTTCGGGCTTGTATTTCTCCACTAGCTCTGTGTCGCGGGCAAGCCAGTCGCGCGTCCAGGCGTTGCTCACCCAGGTCCAGTCGTTAATCAAGCCATGATCGTCGCCGCCCGCCTCAAACCACTGGTGGGCTGGACCGTAGAGTGAAGCGTACTTCGGATCATTCACGTCGGAGCGGATTGCGCGTCCGCCGTCATAAAAGAAGTTGTGCTCGGCGCGATGCGAGCTGAGCCCGAAGTGCAAGCCTTCGGCACGAATCGCTTTCGCCAGTTCGCCCAAGGTGTCGCGCTTCGGGCCCATTTTGACCACGGTCCAATCGCTCAGGCCGGAGTCATACATGGAGAAGCCGTCGTGGTGTTCGGCGACGGGAACG
>Ga0182030_10001617_pt1 | contig 46756 bp, 41 predicted proteins | sample 812S3MmetaG_FD_121299 | JGI IMG/M metagenome (GOLD analysis project Ga0182030, IMG submission 121299) | Permafrost microbial communities from Stordalen Mire, Sweden - 812S3M metaG (Illumina Assembly) | ecosystem: Environmental > Terrestrial > Soil > Wetlands > Permafrost | place: Sweden...
CGCAAAGACGTGGTGCCCGCTGCGGCGAAGGGGAACGCCCCGGGCGATTAGCTCAGCTGGGAGAGCAGGACCTTTACACGGTCAAGGTCGGCGGTTCGAGCCCGTCATCGCCCAAATTATGTTCGCTATATCACGGTAATGACCGCATTAGCGTGATAAGGATCGGACCTCGGAGCATTACCGTGATTAGTGCGACGAGCGTGCTCCGATTGCGGGACATCGCGTACATCCCGACCGCGATTGCACGCGCCGCGCAACTCAACAGTTAGTCCGAGACGTTCATTGCCGAACCTGAACCGTGTTCGGGCCGAGTTATGCGGTCGGGCTTTCGTTGGGGACGTCGCGAATCCGTCGGCTTGACCCGCCGGCCGCGGCGTGCGTCGCGACCGAAGAGTTATTCGCGTTGGGATCTCTCGTGGTAGCCTCCCTGGCCCGAAGATCGGCCCGCATGAACCGCGACGCCTTATGACAGCGACTCATTACCCGCCAACGATCGCTCGCTGTAACGGGCGTTTTCGATTTACCACCGCTAAAGCAAAAAGAAGAGCGCCCGAAAGCGCTCTCCCCGAAAACAGACCGGTGTCTTAACCATTTGACGACCGCGCCTTTGGCGGCGCGAACGGGACTCGAACCCGCATCTCACGGTTTAACCTGCGGCCCGGCTGTTGCCAGCTGACCTATGCCTTGATCATAAGATAAATTGGCGCGAACCCCAGATTTTTCTTCGAATAGTCGCTCTATATACCGATATAACCAAGCAAATGCAAATCAAATGCTCCCCCGCGCAGAAACCCTGAAGACCCCGGATGGTTGTTATATAACAATCGCTTCGTCCACGGTAGACATTCTTAGATAAGAATGATAGCCTTAAAGGCATGGCCCCTAACCAGCCGCGGCCGAAAACCGGCGCGAAGGCAAAGCCCTACCCGATCTCGGTCTACCCGGCGACGATCGACGATATGAAGACGATCAATCGGTCAACCGGGGAGTCGCTCGGGGCCATCGTGCGCCGTCTCGTTGAAGCGGAGATCCGGCGCTTGCTCCGCAGTGGCGTCGCGACATGGGAAGTGCTGACGTTCCCCTCCTACCATGCGAGCGGCGAGCCGATCCCGACGGTCGTCGTTTACCGCACCGTCAATGGCGAGCCCGATGTGATCAAAGCCGTGGGTGACAGGTTGTTGCCGGAGCCGCCCGCTGGCAGCTTGGTAGTGGTTCGCCGCAGTGACGTGCTCGGGAACCTATACGGCCGCCTGGTAGGCGTCGACATCGATGACTCGGAGGATGAACCTAAGATGGCCCTCACAGTGGACGCGCTGCCGAAGCCGGCGGCGATTGTCGCTCAACCCGAGCGCCGCGGCGCATACTTGAAGTGGATCGAGGATGTGTTCAAGGGCGCCGGAGAGGCGCTCGGCGTCGCAGTTCCGCAGACCGGTTCCGACCGCACGTTGGGGCGCTTCCGTATCGCGCATACGGGTGCGCTTAACGATGCCGGAAGCATCGGCTGGAGCGTGCTGTCGGTAGCGCGTCGCCGCGGCCGCCGGCTCGAGCCGGTGATTTGGGATTCCACGAATCCGCTCGACGTCGTAGCCCAACTGGTCGATGCGGCGGCCCAGGTAGATCGCCTCTTCCCCGACTAGCGCGGCGCTCGAGCGCGGGTTTGTTTGCGCCGGTGTTTGCGCTGCGCCCTCATCGCCGTGGGAGAATTGCGCGGACGCGGTTTTTGGATGCTACTCCAGCAGTTTTGGGAAACTGCTCGCGCGCCACGCACGGCCGCCAGCGTGAATGGATAACGTCGTCACGCGCGCCATGCGTAGGCTGAGTATCCGGGGCCTGCTGTCCTTTGGGCATGCCACGGCCAAAACGTTGTGCGCGCATCTCGAGGCGGGACTCGTGCGGACATGGCATCGGCCGAAGCCACGGGGGGAAATGCCTCAAACTCATGTCCGCCGTATTTCGTCTCGGTGGAAGTAAGCGGGAAGTGATGCGTATAGACCTCAGCCCCGAGGACCGGCCCGGTGCGCCCGCGATCACCATCGAGTGCGACCCGGTTCGCTTCGGAGGCACCCGGTCGTCCTTTGGTTCGACGCTTTGGCTGCCGGCCAGCATGAACAGCATTGATGGCGCGAAGCTGATGGCGATCGGCGGCTGGTTGCGGTTCCCCAACGAGAACGATGGCTTAGCGATCCCGATGCAGCCACTGACGCGAAACGAGCCGTTTCTGCGGGTACCGATCTTAGACGAACAGCTCGCGCGGCTCGAACGAAAGCGCGCCGGTCAGGTCCTGATGCTCGACGTGGTGTTGCGCGGCACCGGGTTCTACGGGGCGGCTGGTGCGGTGCCCGTCACCTTCTCTGCGAACTTTCAGCCCACGATCGTCGTGCAGCGTGACGAATGGCTCAAGGTACTGACGATGCTTGGCGCGGGACAGCGGCGGCTCATCGAGCTGCCTGCGGCACCCCGCGATCGTGGCGGTCTTTGGGACAAAGCGTCAAAGCAGATCGACGCCGCAGCGTGGCGTCTTGCATCGGGCGATTCCGGCGGCGCGATGAATGAGACCCGGACCGCAATGGAGAGTGCGCTAGAAGCCATTGGCGTCGCGATGAACCTCCCGCGTAAGGCGAAGGAGCCGCTGAAACAGTTTGCCACTCGCGTAGCGGCCGAGATTCGCGGCGCGCACGTCGATCGCGGCGCGGATCCATATGCCGCACTCGCGAGCGCGATCGAACTCTCGACCGATATATTTGGATTCGTTTCAGACCCAATGCACAACGGACTCGCGTCCGCTGAACGCACGAACGCGGAGCTTGCGCTTTCGCTGGTGTCGTCTCTTTACACGTACTTCGCAAGGCTTCCGAACGCGGAAGGTCCTATCGACGGCGCTCCGCTCGAGTGATGCCGGCCGACTACGGGCGGTGCGCGGCGGTCTTTCCCGTCATCAAGAACTCTGCAATGTCAGGGGCAGCCTTGCACGCGCCGGTTTCATCGAGAGCTACAATTCGCTGGATCGGCAGCGGATTGACTTCGCTAGGGTTGTCGAAGAAAAACAGCCGAGCGGTGCCGTCCTCCAGTTCGAGCGAACGAACTTGAAAAGTTCCCCGCTTCCAACTACTTTGCGTCTCCGTCGTCATTAGGGAATCGATCGCGGCGCCGTCGACGTAGAGCTTGATCGTGGCATTGACTGCGTTGAAGAACTGCGTGGCATTCATGGCGCAGCTATATCACGGTCATGCCCAAGACGCAAGTTGCCGATAGGCAATGCCTAGTAACCGAAGATTATGAAAGGCGAGTGGCGCAGAGGCGTGGCTTATGGCGCAGCCGGCAGCGAAGAGGGTTATTGCATGCCGGCTCCAGGTCTTCGGCGGGCTCCATCATTCTCAAGCTTACGCACGTGAGACCGAGCAGTGAGTCCTCAACGCGAAATACGCCTAAGCCGGCGTTCCGGCTTTTAGGTCCCGCGCGGCAGACGGCCTGACGACGTATGACGTGCCGGACCTGCTGATGGGGCACAGCCGACATATCAGGGAACGCTCGCGCGACTTCAGCGCAAGCGGGGATGACGTTGCCGTACGTAACGAACCGCTTCACATCGTCCTGCGTGAACCCCAGAGTAGATCCATGCTGCGCTACGTACTGAATCATGCTGACGTGCTCGACGGCGGATGCGTCAATTGGGGACGCAACAACGGCGATGCCGAGCAAAAACGCGAGAGCCCTAACAAAAGAATTAAAGCCGCACGTCATTGCCCGCTCCTCGTGTCGCGATCGCCGGCGCGTCGGCCTCTTTCTTGCACACGAACGCGCCATGTTTCGCGTGGCCATACTAGCGCATGCCCTTCTCACGGTAGACGTGAGTTGGTACGTCGAGCCAGACGACGACATCACGTGGGCAGTGCGCGGCAGTTTCGGTATCGAACATCGCCGCCATAGCAGCGACGACCCTGGCCGACGGAACATCGATGCCGCGGCGGTCCCGATGCCGATCAGGACGGCAAGAGCAGTGGACGTGAACAAGGCTCGGATCTGCATACGCGCGACCCCCCGTAATCGCTGGATGGCGCTTCGGCGGCCTTCAGTACGTAGCCGCTCGAACGTGAAATTGCCCAGCATACCGCTACGCCGACTGCTGGATCACCACGTTCATTCTTAGGCCAGAATAACGCGAGCGCCGCGTTTTAGGGCGTACCCTGGAATTCTAGCTTTTATTATCGTTTTTCGAATCGCGGCCGGCTGCTGCTGCGCGCTCTCTCCTCACTCGAGCGTCGACCTCGTCCTCTTCCTTTGCCTTTTCGAGGGCGGCCAGCGTTGCGTACATGCCGGCCACGAAACCGGGCTCAGCGTTTCGGCTCCGATGAAGTAGGTCTCCAATCTCCGGGATTTTCTTAGCCTCGCCGTGGCGCTTCTCAAGCTCGTGGAACGTGTCGAGCAGAAGAGCGGCCGAACCTCGATCGTCAAGTTCGTCTACACCTCGTCGCTCTTCCATATCCGCGCAAAGTATCGCGGTCTGGCAGAGTTCATCGACAACGTCGGTGGGCGTTTCGTCCGGTGAGACTAAGCGCATGTTACGGACGTGGATAGCCAGGCGGCGAAGCAAATCAGTCGGCATTTTCGGCATCCGGTTCGTATTCGACACCACCGGATCGGCTTACCGGTTCGCTCCCCGATGCGCGTACGATAATAGAGACTTACCGGGCGTAGTGAAGACTGTTCGCCTCAAGCAAAACGCCGGAGTCGATTTCCCTAGGTTTCTTTGCGCTGCCGTAGAGCGGCTACGAACGGGGCGCTGGCGCTAGCGAGCTGACGCAAGTCGTCGACATTGAAGAAATAGTGGTCGGCTTTGAACATCTGCCGCACCTCGTCGAGAACGTCGAGTGGATCATGGTGCCCCAGACATACGCGTTGAACTATCGGATCAGTAAACCGATCGACGTATCCGAAATCCTCCGCAACTTTGTGCCAATTCTCGTGATACCAGACGGCTGGATATAACATTCCGCCGGCTACGCCTTTTAGGGCTTCGAAACCAACAACGCGCAAGTCGTTCGTTTTCTTAGCGCCGGTGAGGAATACGTAACCTAACGCCGGACTTACCGTCAATTGCAACGGTCGCGAGAACGCTGCCAAGCGAAAGCCGGCGTCGATGTTCGGGCCAATGAAATCGACGTTGTTTTTGCGATCGCGAAAAAAGCGATCGCGAATTTTGAGTCTGCCAATTACAGGAAGCTCGCCAATGATCTCCGGTGCAGAAATGCCAGGGATCGTTTCGTAGCCGCACACCGGCGCAATCCAACAGGTCGCCTTGATCGACAAATGCTGTTCGACCTCGGGGTGTTGCGATTTGATCGAGACAAGCACGGCTCGCTGACTAGAAAACGCAAGGCGGACCCACTTTTCTAGTTGATCTAGATCCGTGACGTACGCATAGAAGGCCACCTCATCGCCGAGATATTTCCAGACTTCGAACTCGGGAGCGACGTCGATGATCTGGTTGACGATCTGCCCGTAGAAGTACGTAATGACGTCTGCCCAATTCTCTTCCCGCATCTTATAAGCGGTCGAGCCGGCGAGATCAAAACACACGAAAAAGGCGAGTGCCGTTAACTCCGCTCGCCTTTCGTTCTTCGGGGGATCGTAGTCCGCGGGGACGCGTACGACATCGGCGGGGACGGATACGAGATCACCGGCCGCCGGATCTAACTCCACGAATAAATGCCGAGAAAACGTCCTCGCGTAAGTGCTGCATCAACGGAAACGCCGAAGTGCTCAGCAATGAACTTGATGCTAGTCGCGTTAGCCGCAACCTGCCGAAATTCGGCGCTCGGCATCAGGAATGATGCAGCGAACTCGTTCGCCTCGTACTCTTCCTCGCTCCATCCGCTCCGGGCGTACGATTCCTCATAATCTTCGGACTGGTGCCATTTTTCAGGCTGACCGAAGCCCATATGCAGAACGAGGTGACCGAGCTCATGGGCGAGCGAAAACGTCCGCCGAACGAACGGCTTAGTACCGTCTAGTCGAATGACAAAAGACTCGTCCTCGCGTCCGATCGTGGCCTCCTTATCGCCCCTAGCCGCCTCAATGCGGCCACCGAGGCGCGAAACAGCCTTTTCCATGTCGATCGGCGACGGCATTTTAAACGCTTCGCGGATCGTCTCGGCGATGCTGCTTATCTGCCTCCGCTTTTTCCCGTCCATCTTGTCCTCATCATACGCGCTCCCGATCACGGGAACCAGCCACGCGCGTCATAGTTCCGCTCGTGTGCCGAGCCTTCCCCGTACGAGCGTCTACTCGACCCGGTGCCCGAGAAGATCGCCTTCTCGGACGCGCTACCGGCCGACAGTCGAGCCGGCCGCGGCGTTGCAGACCTCGCATAGCTCGACCGCCGGCGGCTCAATGTCGGTCCGGTCTCGGCGGCATACGAAGACCGGTGTACCCGGTAGCCGAGATCGGAAGCCGCACGCGACGCATTGCATGGCCTCGTTTTCGTCCAGCTGACCCTGGCCGCCGAACCAGTAGCTCGCCGGATCCGGGTGACCTCGGCCGCGTTATACGAGCTCATGCTGGAGGTAGTGCCCAATGTCGCGCTACCGATTCGTGAACCGCGCCATCTCGTCGACCGTGTACGGAGGCTCGTCGATCCCGCGGCAGTAGCGCTGGTCGAAGTGTACGACAATGTTGCTTGCTGCGACGTGCGCTGCGCGCGCATCGTGGCGCTCGTGGTACGTGCGCGACCCGGCGTCGAGCCGCCAGCCTTCGGAAGCGTCGAGCGTTGCGAGCGCGTTCCCGCGCCGCCAGACGATCGTTGTGCCTTTGCGCATAGCTCGAACGTCGGGAAGATGCTTGCGCACCTCAGCCGTCGTGAGAAGTACGTACTCGCGCAGCGGGAGGCTGCGGCCGCCGGCGGTCGAGTCGAAGCTAGGCACGGGACGGGCGCATTCTAGGAGCGGGTGCTCGGAACCCACTATCGTTGTGCAAACGAGAACGCCCGAGGCGTAACCTCGGGCGATATCGCCGGCGGCGAACGTTTGCAAACGGTTCTGCAAACGTCCGAGGTCAGCCCGTCGGTTCTGGCATTGCCCGAGGTTTAGAAAATCGTCGTGCTTTCCGAACGAATCCCCATCTCTCGGACGTTGCCGGACGTTCGGTAACGCACTTCAAAACTGTTGGTGTGTTCTCCGACGTCTTATATCGCCTTATTGTAATCGTCGTTAAGGACGCGACCTATTGTCAGGCCACGAACCTTCCGTCGAGCAAGGATCGCCCTTCGGTAATCTGAGCGGGATCGATTGATGAAAAGACGATCGTCGGGTAAAACGAAATGTCTTGGCCCAGCAAGCACTCGAGCTGTACGATTCGCCGAAGATTGTACGCAACGAAGCGTCCTACGATTTCTGTAGCTTGGACGAATGAGATGCCTTCGGAAAGAAATCTATCGTTCTCCCGCTCACGTGTTGACAGATATTGGCCAAAACTCTTCGTCGCCCAAAATACCGACTCAACGCTGCTTCTGAGCCGGTAAATTTCATGGAATACGTCCGGATGGCTGTCGCACATATTCTCGATATCGAGCTCCTGGCGCAATTTCGTCTGCCCGACCTTGGGTGGGACTACCATCCTTATGTTCAGCTTGCGGCAGGCCTCGAGGACGTCCCAATCGCTGTACGCTTTATCGGCAACGACCGCGCGGAGACGAGGTAAGCGCGACTTCGCCTCAACGAGGAGGCGATCAAACTGACGCGTGTCGGCGATCTGGCCGGCGCCCCTCTTGTCCAGCCGAGTTGGTCCGGCCGTGGGGACGACGGAGCAAACGATTCTTGTCGCCGCATCTGTGAGCACGTGCCCTTTGAACCAATGATTCCAAACGCGTAACGGGCGCTCGCCTTTTGCCGATGACAACCAGTTCTCGTAGATCGCGCTCGAAAAACATGTTGAATCGACGAGCGCAACCGTGGAAATGATACGGATGCTTTGAGCAATGATGTCGATCCACGCGTAGAGGATCGGTAGAATTAGCGGATTACGGAAATCCTCGCAGACCTGGTTCTCCTTTACCGGGGCACCGAGAACATTCGCAATTTCCGGACTGGTCATGAGCGACAACGCCTGCTGGGAAGAAAGCGTCCCGAGGTAGAGTCGCATGACGATGTGCGCCGTACGCAGGGCTTGGTTTCTACCACGACGCCCTCGTTCGTAGGGAACAAGTTCGGGATAGAACTCTAGCGTCGCACGAACCAGGTCGGCCAAAAGCTCGGGAATTCGGTACGACCAGCGACGGCGAGCAGCCTGATAGCTCGCGATATATGGGCGACCATGAGTATCCAAAATGCGAGGCGGCCGCGAACGAACAGCACCATCGTAGGAGACTAGTACACGTTCCGGTATCCCACCAAGGTCAAGATTGTCCGTTGGTATTGCGTAGCGACTTGGCCAGAGATCCCGTTCATGCTCGCTCCACCTGGCAAGAATCGCTAAGACCAGCGTGATATGCGGACATGCTGCGAGGCGATCACCCTGAAATGCTTTGCAGTCGCACTTGTAAGAGCCGTCTTCAAAACGTTCAACATAGTGGCCATCGCCTTTCGGCGCGCTGTTCGAGGGCGTCTGTATGATGTCGCCGCCGTGCCATACGGTGCCGGCCATGCGCGCGAGTTGCTGCGCTCTAACGCGAGCATGATCAGTCGGCGCCCTCATCGCCGACTCGTAGTGAGTCGAAAGGCGTTGCCGATACCATACATGATCGAGATCAGATTGCGGCGGTTGTTTCTGCGGTGCTCGCTGCCGAGCATAGCCAAGTAGACCGAAAAATGTTCGGGCTTCACAGTGGGAAGTATCCCTTCTGCGGGTCTAGTCAGCAACGCAAATGAGTGCTAAACTAGAACCGCTCAGACCCGTGCGCTTTAGCTGTCAGAGGCGACGCATCGGGTCGAGTGTTTTCAGCAAAAGTTCTCGCGTCCGCGGGAACTTTTGTTCTTTAGGGGTCCTGGGATCTGCGTTTACTTAGTCGTCGTGTGGCAGCGCCTCGCCCCTAAGGAGTCGCTCTAGCGGCTCTCTCAGGACCAAGTAACTGCGGCCCCAACGGATCGCTGGAATCTCGCCTACCTTTGCGGCGCGCCGAGTTGCTTTGAGGCTGCGGCCCATTAGCACCGCACCCTCTTTCAACGTGAGCGTGCCGGCGGGTCGTCCAGCGTCGCGTACGGGCATTTCCAGTATCATAGCGGCCCCAAAGCAACTTGTCGGCCAGGACCAAGGTGCCGGGGTGAGGGAATGGACAAAAACCACCACGGAATACGGTCCGTACAGGGAAATGGGCGAAAAGAGCCTCTCTAACGGGAATTCTGACCGAGACGTAGATCGCTCAGCCAGAGAATGGGTTTGGCTCGGTTTCGCATCCGCCTTTTTCGAAAAACGCGGCATTCCAGCGAGAATTGCGCGTGTTCTTGCGGAGTACGAACCGGGTCGCATGGCGAGCAACAAAGTTTTGCTCAATCAGGTGTACGGCTGGTACGGCAAGCGAGAGCGATCGGGCGGTAAGTTGGCGCGCCGCCCTCATATTCCTGACCACACGAATTGTCAGCTCCTTGCAAGGGCGATTCGTGAAATCGAAGCGCCATGGTGCCAGTGGCCCCTTATGCTGCTCGCGGCGTCGCACTTCGCGGCTTATATGGAATTCTGGGCTGAGGTCGTCGCTGCGGGCTTTCCGCTTCATCGCGTCTCCGCCCTCAACGGCGCAGCCGAACGCGCCATTAGCGTCCTTGACGTTGATCCGTCCGAGGCCATGCTTTTTGAGAAATCCGATGCTGACTTCACAAAATATGCCAAATCCCAGGGGCTCCTTCGTGAAAGACGGTGGAAGAAGTCCGGCCCAGAAAATTTCTCGGAGCTCCGGTATCTCTACCTGAACCAGCAGAGTGCTCGTAGTGCGTGGACCTTCGAGCACGGAGGAGAGCGAGATAGTATCGAGGCTGCTGCCGTTCGTACCCTGCAGCGCATCTCGGCCGGCAACCAGTCACCGTTAATCGCGCAGGACCCTATTCTGCGCACCATTGCCTCTACTGTCGATCGGGTCACCGAAGGTCTCGACAGTCGTCGGGAAGCTGCACTCGCCGCAGTTCAATTGATGACCCAGCGTCAGAAACCCATAGACCCATCAAGCTCGCTTGTAATTCGAACGCACACTCGAATCGAAGGTAGAGCAAAATATACGCCGAGGCATAAAAATGAGTTCAATACCGTGATAGGACGCCCATAGCGGAAGCAACGCCAAAGGGCGAGTAGAATTCGCCGCCATTAGTATGGAACGCCTATTTTTTGGAACTCCGTTCCGACAAAAAATATTGACCCAATTGGCGTGGAACGGGCCGATGCCGCAAGTCGCTGTCATCGGAAGATTCGGAATGCAGTGCCTGACAGTCCCTGTTGAGTGCGGAATGGTCTTGCGCTGGAAATGCCTCGCTGATCATAGAAATAGCGGTCGCGTTTGGCTCGCCTTGAACCCTGATCATCCGGCGGCGGGCGAGCTACGATTCTTCCTCCGATCGATTTCAAAGCCGAGCGCCAACAATGCTGAAATAATCGGGTACACTCCATCAACTCTTGTCTTGAAGACAATTCCGAACATCGATGGACCCGGCGTCCGACCCGAGCTTGCTCTTCACAAGCGAGGATCACCTCAAACAGCTACGATATTGATGATGTTAGAGGAGCTCGGTGGTCAGGCACCCCGACGGCATCTGGGTGATTTAGTCGACGTCGAGCGTCACGTCTTTCGCAATAACGTTGAGAGATTAATCAGCCAAGGCATTCTTGTATCGAGGATGCGTAATGACACCGAGTACATCGCCTTCTCTGGTGCTCCAGATGTGAAGAACTTCCGTATCCTATTGGCCGCGTTTGCCAGCATGAATGATATCTATAGATTGACTGTTGCGGTAATGCGTCGCAGAGCCGCCGGAAATTCGAAAAGGCCGCTCAAGGAAGATTGGTTGGAGCACGCCTTCTCAGTCAAGCGGACTTCGCAGCAGCTAGCCGAGATCGCAGCGCCAACGTTCTTCGGTCCTAACGCTCGCTATCAGATCCTGGCCCTCCTCGCCACTTTCGGAGACATGCGGAAGTGCGATATGAATCGCGTAATCAAGTCCGACGCCGATTCGCTCCGAATATTATGTCGAAACGGGTTGGTAACGAGGTGGCGTTCCGGACGTGGCGTGTATTTGGGTTTGCACCCAAAATACCCAGCCAAACGAGAGCTAATCAATCTTCTTCGTGCGTTTCACCGATTATGGCCGGCATTCAAAGAGACACAATGTCAATTCGAGTTTGAAGAGCCCCCGGAAAAACCCATGGAGACGTGGACTGGCAAAGTCGATGAGCTATGCGACGAGCCTATTCGCACTCGGGCATTGCTGCTTTCACGCCTCGCCGGCTTTGTCGACGCGACCACGATTCAGCAACTCTTCGGGTATGACCGGACTTCGTTGCGAGCGGGCATGCGGCTTTTGCTCCACTATGGAATTTTGAAAGTGCAGAGAACGTCGCAGGGAACAAAAGGTTATTCCCTCGACAAATCGTTCCCGGCGTTCAAACAGTTGGCAGCCTTGCTCGACAAGTTGTTGGCCCAAAACAAGCCGAAATGGAAAGCGAGGTTGCAGCAGATCAAAATGCGGAGACCCTTAGCACTCGTACTCGGACGGACTACATCGATACGAGATCAAGAACGCAAACGCACTGGCTATGCACCGCCGAAACGTCGCTCGCGCCAGGCCGCAGTAGGTGTTCTGGGCCGCGGTCCGAGATCGGCATCGGGGCAGAGATGATGCTCCAGCAGCGCCGGTGATGGTTTAGGCAGGGTACGTTAGGACGGTTGAGGGCATGAATGATGAAGGTCGTGTTCTTGGAGTTGAGCCAAGCAATGATCTGATTGAAATCGATCCAGTGCTGGATGATGCGCAGCGCATGCGCCTGGCCGCCGAGCTTTTCGTCGCCAACCTCGATGAACAGGCACGCGCGGTGCTGCGTAGCCTGAGCAACGATCCCAAACGGAAGACCGTGCGTTATAAAAAAATGGCGCCAATCGACGAGGCGCCCGGCTATCGATCCCGTGTTCCGTATGGGCGCGCGCAGGGGTTTGCTATATTAGCGACAGGTGGCTGGCGTTGTAGCTACTGCGGGCAGCGGCTGGTGATGGCTCACCTGATGGAGCTTCTCAGTCTTCGCGCGCCGGATTTGTTGCCGTTCTCGCCAGGGCATAGATTAAGGAGTCTTTCACGCACCCAGCGGTGGTCCGCTGCCAGCCCGCAGTAGACCACCTCGAGAGCGGAGCTCGATCTGGGAGGTGGCTTGACCGTGAGAATATGGTTGCCGCGTGCGCCTCGTGCAACGAACCCAAAAACGACGGGCTTGCGCCGCCTCTTCTGCCGCGGGTAGTCGATGACTGGGACGGAGGCGCCAGCGTGTTTCCGGCGCTTGCCGAAGGCCAGCAACGACGGTTTGCGAGCGTGGCGCGCGACCTTCGGCGCGGCCTCAACGAGATCAAGTCGGGCAGATAGCGCTCGCCGGCGGGAATACCTTCGAGTTTGCGTCTTGTCGCGCGATGAGGAGGCGACCATAACGCTATGGGAGTCGTCAAAGTACAGGGAATCTCCGGCTCGAGTCCGGAGGTCAGCGCATGGCGAAGAAAGAGTTTTCTCCGGCTGGCCTGTTGCCGCCGGACTGGCAATTACTCGAAACACAGCAGACCTCCGAAAGCTGCTGGGTCGCTTTCTGCGTCCACAACTCCGAAAAGAAATACGGCCTAATCCCATTTTGGGGCATCGGCGAACATAAGAGGCGGGGCGGGACGATTACCTTTACCGAAACCTTTGACAAGGCCGCCGCGTCGGCCCTAAAAAGATTTGCCAATGGTACTTACGATTCGGCTCGTCGAAAACGGACGAAACCGCCAGATCCGACAAGTGCACAGCCGGCGCCGCCGTACGCGCCTACTGTTATGCAAAGGGGCTACCGTTGGAAAGAGAATTTGGAGTTTGATGCCAAGGCGCGGCGAACAAAAACGATTCGGCGTCCGAGGTCAAAGCCGGATTCCGCATAGGGTTGCCCCTCGGCCTAACTTCCTGAGAAGCCACGCTATCAAGTTTTTGTAGGCGGTAGTCCCAATTTTCGAGGTCGATCGACGCGGGTGCCCAGCGCAACGGAGGAGTCGGCATCTCAGCAAACGGGTTGCCGAAATCAGCGCGCGCGCTGCGCCGCGTCCTTCTTGCTGAGGTCGCGAAGGACGGGTCTTTCGAGATTACGAGGTGGTGCTTGGGTTTGCGTAACCAATGCAGGTCTTCCGCAGCGTTCCCCGCCACGCGTCCTCGCAGCACATAACGGTTCTCTTCTTGGTCGTAGTCCAGGACGAGAATCTTATAGTGATTGAGGAGGCGAATGGCATCTTCATTGGATTTGCTGACAGAACGCGACAATGCGACGATGAAGGTCAGGTCCAGAATCTCTCGATAGCGGAATCGGTATTCCAGAGCCTCGCCAATCGCGCCTCGAACGATGTGGTGAAGATTGGCATAGCCCAGGTCGCGCGGGATGAAAACGTATTTCGGCGTCGGGTCCGCGAGATCCGGATTGAAGCCTAACGCCAAGTGTTTGTTTCTCGAAAAATACTCCGAATCACCATGCTGCGAAACCAGACCATTTAAAACGCGGACGGCTCCGGATGTGTATCGCAACCGCGTCTCCTCAAGAACAGCATCATCTATCGAGGATTCTCGCTGCTTCGATGGCTGTAATCCCCAATTTGACCAGCGCTTCGCGGCCGGGTCAATGCCAGCGTCATTCGAATACAAATATCGCTGCTGCAGAACGAATATGGATATCTCTTCGTCGCGCTTCGTGAGTTTCCGGACTGCCCGGTTCGCCCGCTCATAGAGCTTCGTCCGAACGTCGACTGCCTCGATGCGGGTGTCTTCCATGAGGCCGACCGCATCAGTGTCGCCCTTCTCGGCGTGCTGGAGATGGGCAATAGCGACGTTCGCAAACATCGCATATCGCACGGGTGCCACATGCACGGTCGTGCCGCTCACATCGACCATCCATCGCGTGAAGTGCCGTGCTTCGAACAATTTCTTGGAAACTCGGGGGTGCGCTCTGGCGTCGCCTCTGAAGGCCCGTATCTTACGAACCATCTCTTGAGGATCCCGAAGAACATCACCCACAGCGAGCGACTTCCGACTCTGGGCCGCCTGGCCTCGAAAGACGACCCTCGTCATTCATGCTCCTTAGAAACGACTGCTTTAGTAGATGAGTGGCTCACGGCCACTTGCGAGGAGGTCGGCCGCGGATAGGTCGCACGCTCCATGTCTAAGCGCGTCGCGCCGTATGCCCACGACTGCGGACAGCCGGTCACTGCGCAGTAGCGTAATGGACCCGCGGGAAGGGGCTTTTGACGCGATGCTGACCCCGCCCCCGTCCACCGCTATCAGCGCAACTGTTTCGAATTGACGCGATTTATCGCGCCAGGCCCGGGCTTTGCTACGAGCACGTGCCGAGACCTAATCCTCGAGATTAGGTGAGACCGAATGGCACTGCCGCAGCACTATCGACGTGATTCCCCTTAAAATATAATGGAAAAGGAATCTCTGGCCGAGACCTATTTCATATCACGATAGGGGTCTTCATAATGGAACTTCAAAAAGATATCGACGGCTACCGGCTGTCGAGGCACGCAATCGAACGGATGCATCAACGCGTCGTCACGTTCGAGGAGGCATTATTCGTCTTGCTTCATCCCGCCGAGATCGAACAGGCCGACGGATTCGGTTTGATGCGCTACTCCGCCGCGATTGCCGGCCGTCCCATCGGCCTGACCGTCAATGCGCTGACTGGAGTCGTCGTGACCGTCGTCGCTCCCGTTCGGAGACCGGCGACGTCCGCGTTCGGGTGGTTCGCGGTCGGGTCTCTCACGGAGGCGCGTACGTAATGCCTCCGACGAGCGCCTTCATGGCGGAACACATCCGTCGTCGGCTAAAGCGGTATTTTGCTCTTCTCATGCGCGAGCGTTCCGAATCCAAAAATAAAATCGGCAGTCTCGTCGGGGTTAGCGGCAACCGCATTACTCAATGGTCCACTGGCGAGCGCGTCATGTCACCAGAGAAGGCCTTCGATTTGGGAGACGCTCTCCGCACCGAACTTGAATGGCAAACAAGCGGGATCGAGTTCTTATGGGCGTGTGGCTATTGGGCGGAGATACTCTCGGTTTTCAAACATCTTTCAGCTGATCTGGAAGATGGCGGTCCGGGCCTTGCGATTAAGTTATACAGTTGGCTACCCTCACGGATGTTCGACTTCGAACGGGACGAGATTACGGATCGCCTGGCGGAGAAGTTTCACTTTGACCCAGGCGTACTCGGGACGCTAAATGACATTTGGGCAATGGGCATTCCAGATATCGGTGAGCCGGACATAATCTTGGCCCACAACCAGCTCCGTGCGATCGCGGAAGAAGATCATGGCGCAAGCGAGCTTCAACGGTATTTCCTCGATCGTTCAATGTCACGTCAAAGCTGGGCGGGGATGGAGGTCCAAGTAGAGCTTGAGAGTCTCTGCGAAACTAGCGTTTTCCAAGACCACGTAACGCGCGCCTGGCATAGCTTTAACAATGGTGACCTTGCCGACAATCGCGCGTTCGCAGCGAGAGTGGGCACGGCTCATAAGATCGCGACAATGGAAATGCATGTCATTGACGCCATTACAGCGGCGGCTCGCAATCTGAGTGAGGTACTTTTCCCTAGCTTTGCTGTTCCGCGAATTTGGCGGATGGCCGCTGGATGGGTCTATGAGATCGATCGCTCGGGCGACGCGGCACACTGGGCTTCGGCCTTGCCCGATAACTTCGTAAACGTTCCCGATGTCAATCGCCGCAACGATGAAGAGGCTCGCAGTGAATCCTAGCAACTCCGCTAATCAAACGATTCGAGTAACCACGCACAATGTCGGCACGGCTAAGAAGGCTATCGAGTATGGCTGGTTGGACTTCGCAGCTCGGTTCGACAGTGACGTCATCTGTCTACAGAGTCTAAACCTTCGGGCCGGCGATCCGCGTTCTGGCGCCCTCGCAACGGGATATGATTCTTACTTTGCCCTGGGCGATGTACCACCCAGTCCCTACGGCGTGGGAATCCTATCGCGGGGCTCGATCGATGTGAGCTCAGAGCGACCGAAAACCTTTCTCGACCAGTTTGGACAATGGATCATTGTCAAACAGGGCGGCATCTGGTTTGCATCGCTTTACGCCACGCTAACGCACAGCCCTGAACAGCACTCAGCGGTTCTTTCTGAGATCGCCGCGCTTCCGAAACACGAGCCGGTGATTCTGGCCGGCGATTTCAATACAATTCAGGATCTAAAGCTCGACGCCAACCAGCCCGGCAAAGGCGACGGTTACAACATCGCGGAGCGCACGTGGGTCAAGAATGTTCTTGATATGGGCTTCACCGACGCCTACCGAGCCTTACACAATGATCAGCACGGGTACACCTGGTGGCAGAACAGGCGGCTGTTCAGTGAAGATCGTGGAACGCGAATCGACCTTCAGCTCGTTCGGGGCCTCACGCCGGTGGCTGCGACTATCCATCGCGAGTGGTGCGCGCACCGGATCGCGGCCGGCGGTGGCCCAGATCATGTTCCGCTTACCATTGAATATCGGCGATAGAATGCGCGGCTTTGGGAAAAGTAATGCACTAGGTTGGGGTGCTGTGCCCCTGGCCGCGAGGCTTTCACCTCCTCGAACGACGGGCGCTCGGAGGATCGAATGATTGGCCATAGCCGGCACCGGTGTCTCGTCTTTCGGTGCTACGTGCAACAAGCGACCAAGTGGCAACGGCGTCCCACCATCGAGTTGCGTTAGATGGACGCGGTCGACAAGAACCCGTGGATCAACCTCCCAATCGCCGCGCCATTCGTCTTGAACGATGACGCCGAAAAAGTCGAGGTGTTTAACCGAACTGCAAGCGAGAGCCACCGGTATCACATCGAACTGCTTCCCGAGCCATTTCTCGGCGTACCGACCGCTCCGATTGTGCTTCTGAACCTCAACCCCGGCTATGACCAAAAGGAAGAGCGCTTTCATCATCTTGATGACTATTTTCAGCGTGTCTCGCTCGCAAATCTCGCGCATAAAGAGCAAGACTACCCGTTTTATTTCCTCGAACCGGGCAAAGGGTCACCGGGCCACATATGGTGGCAGAAACGTCTTCGCGAGCTCACGGATCTCTACGGCAATCGCGTCGTAGCACGGAACGTGCTTTGCCTTGAATTTTTCCCGTATCATTCGATCAGGTTCGGCAACAAGACGCCGACGGTGCCGTCGCAGCAGTATACGTTTGCTCTTCTGCGAGCCGCCCTGAAACGCAATTCCGTCGTCATCGCTATGCGTGCGCTCGACAAGTGGATTGCCAATGTCCCAGAATTAGGTGATTACGACGTACATCGCTTGAATAGCCAGCAAGCCGTCTATGTTACCGCAACGAACTGCCCTACGGGCTTCGCAGAGGCGTGCGCGCGCTTACGGAAACTGTGAACCTCCGTCGCCTCACAGAGGGTGCTGGTAAGTTTCTCACCAGATGCTGAATTTGACACGCCGCTGAACAGCCTAAAGCAGATCTCTAGGCGCGATCTTAAGAACGCGAGAAATTCTGGCTAGGGTGTCCAGTGTTACATTTTGCTCGCCCGCTTCGATTTGCTGATAGCGCCGTGGCGCCATCGCAAGCTCCGCGGCTGTAGCTTCCTGAGTTAGCCCCAGTTGCCGCCGCCGCCGTCTCATATTTAGAGCGAGCCGCTTGGCTAAGCGGCCAAAATCTCGGGTTCCCATCCTCGCGAGCGTAGCGAGCAGGAGATGACCTAGCCACGCTCTTATAAGAGCGTATCAGGCTTCGAGCCTCAAGCAGTTTTGTTAGGCTGTCGTCTTTGCTAGGGGGAAGTTGGCGATTATGGCGGAGCAACGCCCCGACAACGGCCGAGAACTATTCGATGTCGACGACTTAGGTATCGACGGCTTTCGTTATAGCCCGGACTGGTCTCTCGGGCACATCGCCAATAGGCTCTTTGGCAACAGGACGATCGCGCGAGTCAACGTCGCAGCACCCCTCGGTACAGAGTTCGCGATATATTTGGTTTCGGGGTGGAGCCCTGACGGTGTTCCCCACCTGGACTTGACGTTGAGTGCCGGAATTGCGAGAGGCTTGTCCGAGCAACTGACCGATTCGAAAACGAGCGCGTTATGGAACTCAAGCCTATGGTTACGTGACACAGACTCACGAACCGTCGCTGCGCTAGCTCAATCGCCCGAAAGTGAGTTTGTCGCAGCTCGTGCATTAGCGCATGCGATCGACGAAGCAACGCGGCAAAAGGCGCGGGCAAAGCGGCGGTCTCAAAAATGAGATGAGGGCATTCAGATGCTACGGCGTGCGGTGGAACTTGAGGAGATTGCCCAAACCCAAGCGATCCTCGGCCTGACCCAGGGCGAGCTTGCCGAACTCTTCGGCGTGTCCCAGCACTCGCTCGCGGCGTGGCGCGCCAGCGGCATCCCGGCTAGCCGCCGGCCGACCGTCGAAAGGCTCTATGAACTTGCACTCGTGCTGAAGATCGAACTGAAGCCCTCGCGCATCCCGCAAATCGTCCGAACCCGCGACGCCTGGCTAGGGGATCGTTCGATGCTCGACGTCATCCGCGACGAGGGCGTTGGCCCGATCTACGGGTACCTCGCACACTTGTTTGGTAACGCCGGATAGTCTGCGCCTTGTCGAGCGGGCCGGCCGCTCCGCACAAAGATCCTCGCTTCAATCGTCGGAGCTTTGCCATCGACCAACGGAATTGCATCCGTGCTTCTGCTCTTTCACGCACGCATTGAGTCATTTCAGGTCCGGACAAGCGCGATGAATCGGACAGTCAACGGGGGGATGAAGATGTAGTGATTCATGATATTATAAGGGCGTGACGCTCAGTGGTTCCAAACGAGCAACGGGGTTCGGAATACCCAGTGACGATTGAAGCCCCCGGTGACATTGTAACTGCGCAATGGCGCGACTTGCTGCTTCAAGAACAGCAACTGTTCCGTTGCGTCGCACTTCGAACTATACCAAAGCTGCTGGTCTGCCTTCTGCTATCCGCCTCACTCATTGTCGTCGCGAGGAGCCAAAATGCCCTCGTCTACGAATATATTTTTGCTGCAACGGTCGCCCTGGCAATCCCGCTAACATTACAATCCGGGCGCAGCTTGTATCAGCTATGGCAACAAATGCGCGTAGCAAAGGCAATGATAAGAAATTGCGAAACGGTTGAGGGCTCGTAGGGGTCATGGCTGCACCCGAAGCGTTGTGCATCGTCGCCATTTCTGACACTCACGGCATGCACGAACGGATCGTCATCCCGCCGGGAGACGTCTTCGTTCATGCTGGCGATTTCTCGCGAGAGGGCACCCTCGCAGAGGCCGCCGCATTTGGCGTATGGGTACGAGAACTTCCGCATCGGCATAAACTCATTGTTGCTGGCAATCACGATCTGTGCTTTGAAGACAACCCGGACCGAGCCCGTCTCGCGCTGGGAGATGGCGATGGACTGCACTATCTACAAGACTCTGGGCTCATCATCGAGGGCATTGAATTCTGGGGATCTCCTTGGCAGCCCGAGTTTATGGAATGGGCATTCAATCTGCCACGCGGTCCAAGACTTGCAGAGCGCTGGGCCAGGATTCCCCTCACCACCGACGTCCTCATAACGCACGGTCCTCCGAGTGGCATCCTCGACGTCGCTCGCGGTGAACACGTTGGATGCGTCGACCTACATCATCGTATTCAAGAGTTACAAATCAAGGTCCACATCTTCGGACACATCCACGGCTCGTCAGGCATCAACAAATCCGAGGGGATAACGTTCATCAATGCATCGATCTTAGACGACGACTACATTGTTTCTAACCCGCCTCGCTTTGTAGACGTCGACAGCGTCCAAAGTCTAACCGCACGAGCGGAAGCGCTGATCGGTCACGAAGTGTCTATTCGCTGGCGTGCATCGGCATTCAATGACGCCGCCGAGCTTGGTGAGGGTGGGTTCGATCGAGGTGTCTTCACCCTTCACGCCTTCGCTAATAGCGTGCTAACGCTGGTCTCTGGACCGAGCCACAAAGACATTCGGATCGCGGACGTCGTTGACCTCAGCGAGACGGACCTGATCGTTTGCGAAATCTGCGCCGAATCTACGGGCCCGCTAATGGAGCGCCCGCGCCCCGCAGCGGGTACAGGCACAGTCTTTCGAGACGAAGACCAGAGGTACGCCGAGAGTCGGGAACTTGAGGACGGCTGGGTGCTTCATTGGTACACGACAGGGCCAGATGACTTCCTCGCGTTCTGTCCCTATCATGCCAACGGACTTGAGGTCCCAAGGGCGCAAGGGTCCATTGATATTGGCGACGTCACCGTCGATCTGCAAGAATTCGACTATGTCCTTGACCGTCCTAACATTACGCATTTCAAACACATCAGCACACGACGTTACCTCAACCTACGCCTGGAGAATGACCGTGTGACGGCGGGCGAACTCCTCAATGGGCGCTGGGTCTCATACCCGGTGGCCGAAGGCTTTGCGCGTGCGCGATCGGACGAACTTCGAGGGGCACCGCTTGCAGCCGGCACGCGCGTCTTCACAGCAGATGGGCCCGGGACGATCGTACGGCCGAAGTTGGACCCGCAGTTTTGGGTTGTTGCCTATGACTCGGGCGGCGAAGATGTCGTATCGGAGACGGACATGATCAGTGTCCTGGGCGAACCTTCGTCAACCAAAACGCCCGACGTCGATGGCTAAGGGCGGCAATGTCGCTGATGCAGACGTGGACGTGAAAGGCGACTCAGGCCAGCCGTTCGCGATCGAACTCTTTGGCAAAATTGCAGCTATATGGCAGCTAACGGTGGCCGAACAGAGCGCAATCCTCGGAATATCTGAGGCTGGATATCTGGAGCTGAGAGATCCCAGATACCACGCTCACGCATCAGCAGAAGTGTTGCGCCGTATATCCTACATCGTGAAGGTATTCAAAGCTCTTAATACTCTGCTGAGCTCTCAAGAAGCGGCAGATACCTGGCTTAGGCGGCCAAACGACGCGAAGCTATTTTGCGGAGCGAGCGCATTGACGTTCATACTGAGTGGTTCTGAAGATGCTCTTATCGCGCTTCACGACTATCTTTACGCAAGATTATGGTCGTGTTGATAACTCTACGTGCTACTAAGCCGCCGCCGCCGCGAGCGATGAGGACGTAATAGAGGCCCCTACAGACTTCGTGCTCTGGCAGTTAATCCGGCCATTCAGCTTCGATTCGAGCGAGATCACTATCGGATAGCGAAATGCCGTGCTCCGCCATCGATCTCTCCACCCTCGCTAACTGCAAGCGCAATAGTCTAGCAACGCGAGCGGTCGGTTTTCTAACGTTCTTGCGCGGAGCTTTCTCCGGCACTCCCGTTGGAGTATCATGATTCGATTCCATACCCGCTCCCAACCACTTTGAAAGTCACGCCCCTAAGCCGGATTGAAAAGATTAATGCCACGGCACTAGAGAACTTCCATGTTGCCTTCGGCCCTCTGATTTCCATAAAGTGGTGGTGCCTCATTCTAGCGAGTGGGCAGGCGACTAGGTCGTTATTAGAGCGCTAAAATCGATCCCTTAGGGTTTGGTACGTCCGTGATTGAGGGCAGTAAAGATCGATGGTAATGGCCGGGTGAGACTGCGGTGCGGCATCCTCGTAATCGGGTCACTCTTTTGGGACTCCGATGGTGGTCGCGACCGCTGGCGTCGGTGGCGTCTAAACGAGGCCGATGTCCTCCGCGTTCCTGTACCAATTCGCTATGGACGTAAGTCCGCGAGTCGTGGCAACACCTACACCATGGTATTTGCGCGTCTTTCGCCAGAACGCAGTGGGCAAGGCGTCGTTCTGCCCTGCCGACACGAGATCAGAACGATCGACGACTTGCTAATGGAAGCACGGTGGCTTTGGGCGGCCGAGACGAAGGTCGGTGTTCCCACGGATCCCGATGAGCTTGCGCCGTTGGATCTATCTAGCAGTTGGGGCCGCGTTGCAATCGTTCCTCGGACGGGAGGGACCCTCTCGGACGAGATTTTAGTCCAGTGGCGTGATCGAATTGCTGCGCGCGCTGACGACGAGCTTCTGGTGACCGCCAACGGCATACTAGAGATCCCTTGGCCGAGCGAGGCTGACGCTGGTCGATTTGATGTCTTGCTGGCGACGACGAACCGGCCGGCAGATATCGAGCCGTCCGCACAAGCTGTCGCTGCCGCTTGGAATAGTCGTCCGGAATTTCGTAGCTACTTCGAGGAGAATCAGCGAGCACAAATCTTCACGTTCCAGGATAGTGAAATCAAGAGACACCTGCGGTAGGTCGCGAGAAGGCTCGTTTAGGACGACGCCGCCACAGCGTGCTTTTCGCAGAAGATGCACGGCATGATAGCGGCCCAAAATTCGCTGGGACAGAAATGGTCCAGCAAACCTGGTTCGAATAGATGCGCGGTGGAAGCGAGCGCTGCGCCAGTCCAGCAGGCGGCTCTTGAAGTCGGTGCGCTCGTTCGCGTCCGACAGCGCTATTGGCTTGTCGAGGACGTACAATATGGTCAGGACGAGACCGAGGCTCATCTCGTCCAACTCGCTTGTGTTGATGATGATGCGCAGGGTCAGCAGCTGACCGTTCTATGGCAGGCTGAACTCGACGGCCAGGTCCTCGATGAGAATCCGTGGGAGCGAGTTGGTAGCCGGGGTTTCGACGACTCGGACGTCTTCGCGGCCTATCTCCATACGCGGCGCTGGAATAGCGTCACCGCGACGGACGAGCGGCTCCTCCAGGCACCGTTTCGAGCGGGGATCCGTATCGACGCGTATCAGCTTGAGCCACTCCGCAAAGCCCTCGCATTACCGCAAGTGAACCTCTTCATCGCCGACGACGTCGGGCTCGGAAAGACGATCGAGGCAGGACTCATCGCGCGCGAGCTGCTCCTGCGACGGAAAATTACCTCGATCGTCGTCGTTGCCCCGCCCTCAATGCTACTGCAGTGGCGGGACGAGCTCGAGACACGTTTCGGCCTGAACTTCGTGATCATGGACCGCGAATATCTTGCCGCTATGCGTCGCGAGCGTGGGTACGGCGTGAATCCGTGGAAGACGCACAGCTTCTTTCTCTTCTCGAACCGCCGATTGATTGATCCTACCTACACCGCGGGATTGCGAGATTGGCTCGGACCGCTGCGCTCTCAATCGCTGCTTATTCTCGACGAGGCGCACCATGCGGCCCCGTCCGGTGGATCGCGATACGCGATTGACAGTAAGATCACGCGCGAAGTGCGCGAGATCGCCAAGCGTTTCGAGCATCGACTCTTTCTGTCTGCAACCCCGCACAACGGCCACTCGAACAGCTTCTCGGCTCTCCTCGAGATCCTAGACCCCAACCGATTTGTCCGCGGGGTGCCGCTGAAACCCGGCGATCTCAAGGACATCATGGTGCGCCGTATCAAGGACGACATCCGCGAACTCGAGGGCGGCTTTCCCGTCCGGGTGCCAGAGCAGATCGATATCGATAACCTGCCATCAACGGCTCCCGAACTCGTTCTCTCGGCGAAGTTCGACGCCTATCGCGCGCTTCGTGAGGCGCAACTGGCCAAAGACTCCCGCTCCAAGCAAGCTCAGGCGCATCTCGTGATGGTTTCTCTACAGAAGCGGCTCCTTTCTTCGGTGGAGGCATTTTCGCGCACGATCAGAGTGCACCGTGACGCCATTCGCCGTGCTGCTACGGGAGTAGTCGGACCGGCGGCTCCAGCCGATCTTGAGTTGCTTCTCGGAGCCGTCGTTGCGGATGACGACCGGGCTTCAGCGAACCCAGACGCGCTGGAGCAGCAGGCCGAGGCCGCGCTTGCAGTCGCGAGTGCGGCGACGGTCGGCGATAGCGAGCGCTTAAGCGGCGTTGCGATGGCTTTGGCGGCCCTCGACGAGCTCGTTGACCTCGCAAATCAGCATCGCGATGAGGATGACGCCCGGGTGAAGCGGATCATCGACTGGATCGACGAAGCGCAATGCCCCGGCGTCCGCAGTCACACGCCCGGGGCGCGCTGGAACCGGCGCCGCGTGATCATCTTTACGGAGTGGGAAGACACGCGGCGCTATCTCGAACGGCGTTTGTCCGCAGCCATTGAGCACACAGACCGGGCGGATGAGCGAATCGCGGTTTATTCCGGCGCTACTTCGCAAGAGCGACGCGAGGATCTCAAAGAGGCCTTTAATAGCGACCCTGACGAGAGTGCGATCCGAATCCTCATTGCGACAGACTCGGCGCGCGAGGGGCTCAACCTACAGCGCCAGTGCTACGATCTCTTCCATTTCGATTTGCCCTGGAATCCGAGCCGAATCGAGCAACGCAACGGCCGCATCGATCGCAAACTTCAGCCGAGCCCGATCGTATACTGCCGATATTTCTACTATCACCAGCGCCCCGAAGACGCCGTTCTTCGTGCAATCGTCAGAAAAACTGAGACAATTCGTAACGAACTCGGCGCACTTTCCGAGGTGCTGGAAAGTCGCACCACGGATCTCTTGTCAAAGCGCGGCATCGCGCGCGACGGGGCCGCCGCGCAAGCCGTCGCAATCGAAGCGATCTCGGATAAGTCTCGGTCGAATGTCGCGCGCGAGGATCTCGAAGTCGATCCCGAGCGCGAGCGGCGGCGAAATCGCGTTCGGCGCGAGATCGACGAGCTTCGCACAATCCTTGAGCGCTCCGAACGCGTCGCCGGCGTCGATGCTGCGAAGCTTCGCCAGGCGATCGATGTTGGTTTGCTCCGCGAATGCGGCAAGGCGCTCGTGCCGGACGCACCCAAGGATCGCGAGCATCCGGAGCTTTTTTCGGTCCCGGTTGATTCGAAGGCTCTTGGCTCTGATCCACGCTGGCTCCCGGCGATCGACATGCTTCGAACTCGTCGGAAAGACAAAGAAGATGTTAGCCGCTGGCGCCGCGAGGCCAAGGTTCGTCCGGTGTCGTTCTCGGAACCCGGCCCGATCGGCGATCGAGCAGTCCAGCTGCATCTAGAACATCGATTTGTCAAGCGTGTTCTCAGCCAATTTTCCAGCAGAGGCCTACTCGAGCACGATCTCTCTCGAGCCTGCCTTGCCATCGCGCCCGATGCGGTGCCGCGCGTGATTCTGATCGGGCGGCTATCAATCTACGGGCCAGGTGGCTCACGGCTGCACGAAGAGCTCGTCGAAGTGACTGCGCGTTGGATTGATCCCAAGGATCGGCCGGATACGGGCCTCCAACTTTACGGCCGGACTGCGGAACAAAGAACACTCGATCTCCTCGAGCACGCTCTCCTCATGCCGAAAGTACTCGTCGCGGAACCCGTGCTTAAACGCCTAAACTCCTCAACCGCGCGTGACGTCTACGAGCTAACACCTTTGCTCGAGCAGCGCTGCGAGGTTGCGCTTGACGAAGCTCGCGCGAAGCTGCGCGCTCGGGCCACGATCGAGAGCGACAGCATGGTCAAGCTTCTCGAGGAGCAAGGCCGGCGGATCCGTGAGACACAGAAGAAGAATGAAGACCCACAACAGACGCTTGGGTTTATCGACGTCGAGGCACACCAACTTGCACTTAACAAGCGCTTTTGGAACGAGCGCTTGGAACAGCTCCCCGACTTGATGGTAAGAGAGCCTCAGAGGATTATCGAGGCGTACGATGTCAAGGCGACACGCATCGAGCCGGTGGGTATCGCCTATCTCTGGCCGGCTAGTGGGTAGGGATCACATCGATCCTCTGATCGCGGCTCATCGGGAGTGGATCGGTTACGTCCAACCCACGGGATTGCTCGTTGCACCGGCCGCCCTTGCCCACCGCGGTATCGCGCCGGATGGCAACATCGCCGAGCGACAGAATCAGCTCGACCTTCTCGCGCAAGGAAGCGTGGACGGGCAGATGTCTGAAGCGCAACGCGTCATCGGTGACTTTGCAGCGTTTGTATCATCCTTCCTCGGCTGGGAAACAAACGACATCGCTGGTCTGCCCGAGGGGCGCCCCTTGCCGGACGACATCGGTACGTACCTTGTCGAGTACGGAGAGCGTCTCGTGCCTACATACGCTATCCCGGCATCCGGAAATGGCAATTCTGGTTGGCAGATGCTAATTAAGCTCGAGCGGGTTGACGTCGACTTTGACTCACCCCTCGAGGACGATGGCCGGCGTTGGGCGGCAAGCCCTCACGATCGTTTCGAGCGACTGCTTCGGGATACCAACACTCCAATTGGTCTGCTTACGAACTCGCGGTCGTTTCGGCTCGTGTACGCACCCAAAGGTGAGACCTCGGGCTTCGCGACGTTCGATCTTGCATCGATGCTGGAGGTCGCGGGTCGGCCGATGCTATCCGCTTTCTACATGCTACTCAACGTCAACCGGTTATTTGGGACACCAGACACGAGCCTCGCAGCACTACTAGCGGAAAGCCGTCAGTATCAAGAGGATGTTTCGGAGAAGCTTGCGCAGCAGGTGCTCGTCGCATTGAATGAGCTGCTGCGCGGCTTTTATGCTGCCGACGTACGAACGCAGCGATCTCAAATCGTAAGCCTCGCGAGCCGCGATCCGGAGCATCTTTACAGCGGCCTCTTAACAGCACTGCTAAGGTTGGTCTTCGTCCTCTACGCCGAGGATCGTGGTCTGTTCCCGAGCAACGAGGTCTGGGAGCAAAATTACTCGCTTGGCGGTCTCTTTGAGCGGCTGCGCGGCGACGGCGCCCTGTATCCCGACACGATGGACGACCGCTACGGGGCTTGGGCGCAACTCCTCGCACTCTGGCGGCTCGTGTATGCGGGCGGCTGGCACGCGGATCTGAGACTTGTGGCGCGGCGCGGCCGGATGTTCGATCCGGACCGCTTTCCTTTTATTGAGGGGAGGGGCGACACCGATGCCCTCGCTGAGGTACCCGCGATCTCAGACGGCGTTGTTTGGCGTATCCTACAAGGACTGATGATGGTTGACGGTGAGCGGCTATCATATCGAACGCTCGACGTGGAACAGATTGGGTCAGTCTACCAGTCAGTGATGGGCTTCACGATCGAACTTACGACTGGTCCTTCGCTGGCGATTCGCCCGAAAAAGTCGGTCGGGGCCTCCGCGACGATAAATCTTGAGATCCTCTTAGCCGAGCCGGCCGCAAAGCGCGTCCGCGCAATTCAGAAACGCACCGACACCAAGGTGACTGTGAAGGTCGGCGCTGCAGTAATGGCTGCGAAGACTGTAGTTGAACTCGAAGCTGCGCTTGCAGCAGTGATCGACACAAAAATTACGCCGAAGATACTGCCGCAGGGTGTTCCGGTCTTGCAACCGACGGAAACGCGACGTCGGTCTGGGTCCCATTACACGCCTCGCGCGCTAACGGCTCCTATCGTCACCGAGACCTTGCGACCAATTCTCGAACGCTTAGGAGATGACGCGTCGGCTGAGGATATCCTCGGCCTCCGCGTTCTGGATCCCGCACTCGGCTCGGGCGCGTTTCTCGTTGAAGTGTGTCGGCAGCTTGCCGAACGAGTGGTGTCCGCCTGGGAGCGCCATGGCTCGACCCCCGTTCTATCATCAGATGAAGACGCCTTGCAGCACGCGCGACGGCTTGTCGCACAGCGCTGCCTTTACGGCGTTGATCGAAACGCGATGGCGGCTGATCTAGCGAGACTCTCGCTCTGGTTGGCGACCCTCGCAAAGGAACATGAGTTTACATTTGTTGATCACGCAATTCGTCACGGTGATGCGTTAGTCGGTCTCACTTGCGATCAAATCGAGACGTTGCATTGGGCGCCATCCGCAGGCGTGCAACTCGCGTTTGTTTCACAGGTTGTTCGTGATGCTCTTAAGAGCGCTCAAGAAGGACGAGAACGCATTCGTACTGCGGCGGAAGGCTCGTCGGACAGTGACTTGCGACTAGTGCTTTCCCAAGTGGACCAGAATGTTGCTGACGCGAGCCTGATCGGTAATGCGCTTTTAGCCGCCTACTTTTCGAGCGAAAAGCAGAAGGTCCGGGAGGCTCTACGCCAGCGTGTCGTATCTATGCTTGGTGAATTACACTGGCGGGATCAGTTACGCGCCTTCATCGACGGCAGAGCCCAAGTGCATACTTTCCATTGGCAGCTTGAATTTCCGGAGGTCTTCGAACGAAATAACGCCGGCTTTGATGCGGTCGTCGGAAATCCGCCGTACGCTGGAAAGAACACAATCAGCTCAGCTAATCCCCCGCATTACATTGATTGGCTTCTGGCTATTCATGACGGTGCGCACGGTAATGCGGATCTCGTTGCTCACTTTTTCCGCCGCGCGTTTAGCATGTTGCGGAACGCTGGCACTATCGGCTTCATAGCGACAAATACAATCCGGCAGGGAGACACACGGAGTACGGGCCTTCGCTGGATTCGAGAGCACCACGGATTTATTTACAATGCAACCAGGCGGTATAAGTGGCCAGGCTCGGCAGCTGTGGTCGTATCGCTGGTCTATCTAACGAAGGGTCAATACGACGGAGTCGTGCAGCTTGATGGTAGATTCGTACCGGTGATTACGGCATATCTCGTCGATCAAGGATCTGATGGTGACCCTGCGCGCCTTACCGCCAATGCAGATCTGAGCTTTCAGGGAAGCATTCCGCTCGGAATGGGCTTTACTTTTGATGACACCGACTCCAAAGGGATTGCGTCACCTCTTCGTCTGATAGACGAGCTAATCGCTAGAGATCCACGAAACGGAGACCTCATCCGGCCCTACATTGGAGGGCAGGAAGTTCTCACTGAACCGGCCCATCGTCACCATCGCTATATCATCGACTTCGGCGGGAGAACGCTGGACGAGGCAGAGGCGTGGCCCGACCTCTTGTCAATCGTGCGAGCAAAGGTTAAGCCTCAGCGAGATACCGACAACGTAGAGGCGCGTCGCAAGTTCTGGTGGCGCTTTACGAGGCGTTGCGATCCTCTTTATTCGGCCATCGCGGGCCATAATCGCGTGTTGGTAAAGCCACAAACAGCCACTCGCTTTGCCCTGGCGTTCCTGGAAAATGACATGGTATACGACCAAACTCTCATCGTGATAGCGTTGGAAAGTTGGGCGGCATTTGCGATTCTTCAATCCCGCGTGCACGAAATATGGGCGCTTTTCTTCGGTCCGACTTTGAAAGATGATCCGCGCTACACGCCAAGCGACGTATTCGAGACCTTCCCCCTTCCCGAGGCATGGCGCGATAGTAGCTCGCTAGAAAACATTGGCCGCGCTTATTATGAGCATCGAAAGACGATGATGATCGCGGCAAATGAGGGATTGACCAAGACCTATAACCGCTTTAACAAGCCATCGGAGCGCTCTGTGCCGGTGCAGAAGTTGCGTGAGCTGCACGGCGATCTAGACCGCATTGTGCTAGACGCTTATGGATGGAACGATGTGTCCGAGGAAGCTGCGTTCGTACCGGAGTGGACTTCCACTGGTGAAGCGGCACCTGTACGCTGCACATGGCCGCACGATCGCCGCGACGAACTGCTCGTGCGGCTGCTCGAGTTGAACCGAAGCCGCGCGGGGGAGGAGACGCGCCTCGGTGTGGCTAGATCGTGGTCGACAGATTTTAGCCAAGACATCGAAGAATTCGAGGAAGACACTGACGTGGATAGCGATGAGGTGAGCATGTAATGAGCACGCGGGACGTAGAACCGAAAGTGAAGACGTCGGCCGACGTGAGGGCCTCGCTTGTTGAGCAGCTTCGACTCGATCTCTACGGTCCAGGGCCTTCTGACACTGGGCTACACGCCGAAGTGCTTGAGCAGGCTCCGTCACGGTGGTACCTGAGCGGCTTCCTCGTCCCACAAGGGGCGCCCGAGGACCAGCGCGCCGGCGACGCCGATACAGAGGGCGACCTCGACAGCGGTGATGACGCCGGCGGGAGCGACGATCAAGCCACGCCCGATAAGGCAAGTGGTCGCCGAGCCTGGCGACCCTCTTCTCTTGGTCTAAGCTTCTTGGTGATGTCTGACACGTCGACACTCGACGCCACCGTGACATGGGGTGATTACGCATTCATTGCGAGCGGTGACGAGGCGAGAGCCGCGGACGATGGGGGTGATGACTCTCGGGGCCAATGGCAGCGAACTCACCGTGTCGAGAAGGCCTCGCTAAGCATCGCGAAGCTGGGCCGTTTCGAAGTGCCGCTGCAACGTAGCGCTGGGCTTGTCCTCTGTGTTCTTGTGCGTGCTGTCAACTTGACGACCGAAAGCGGCACCCAGAACGTCAAGTCCGTGTCGGTGTTCCTCTTGAACAACCGAGGCCCGCGCGAGGACAAGAGACTCGCGGACGAGGCGTTCGTTTTTCAGGCGCACATGGACATATCATCGCCCGAGGGAATTTGTCCGCGATATGCTATGCACGGGGTCGAGTCGGACGATTGGGACGAGAGCGTCGCAGATCTGCACTACCGCGACATCGCAGAATACGCCGTCGGGCATAACACAGCTGCTGAATGGAGCGTTGGGAGCGGCGGTATCTGTCGCGAAGTGTCGTCGTGCTGCACTCCCCTGACACCCGTACCTCGGGTTATACCTAACTCGAACATTGCCAACTTTGAACTCGGAATGGAGACCCTGGGGCAACTCACTGATTCGGCTGATGCGAGCACGAAGCTCTCCGGCGTCGTGACGGAATATCGGCGATGGATCGCAGGGCAAAAGAGCGGTCTGCAATCGCTCGCAGCAAAGCGCCAGGAGATCGCAACGTTACTCCTCGCTGACGCGGAAGCCGCGGCTTCGCGCATTGCCAACGGCATTGCGTGCCTTTCCCAGCCTGATGTACTCGAGGCGTTTGCCCTCGCCAACCGAGCCTTAGCGCGGGCCGGGAGGCGCCGCACTGCCCAATTGCTTGGCAAGCAGCCGGAGGACCTTGAGCCGCCCCGCTGGCGGCCATTTCAACTCGCCTTCGTCTTGCTCAACTTGCAAGGCATCGTCGAGCCGAGTCATCACGAACGCGAGATCGTAGACCTGTTGTTCTTCCCGACTGGTGGCGGCAAGACTGAAGCTTATCTCGGGCTTGCCGCATTCGCGATCGCGTACCGGCGGATTACCAACCCTGGTCTTGGCGGAGCCGGCCTTTCGGTCCTCATGCGTTACACGCTGCGGCTGTTAACGCTCGACCAACTCTCGCGCGCGGCAGCCGTCGTCTGTGCTCTCGAACTCGAGCGCCTAATGGATTCCTCGACTCCGAAGCGACTCGGAGAGTGGCCGGTCGAAATCGGGCTGTGGGTTGGACGCGCTGCGACGCCAAATCGAATGGGTCGGGCAGGAGAGCCTGATCCTCAACACATTACCGCACGGACGAAGGTCCTGGACTACAAGAAAAATTCACGGAGACCGTTGCCGGTTCCGCTACGCGAATGTCCGTGGTGTGGTACTCCATTTACCGCCGACAGCTTCGAGCTCGTCGACGAGAGTGGACACATTAACGCGTCGAATCCAGCGAATCTCAGGTTAACGTGTGTCCTCCGCACCTGCGATTTTTATGGATCGCGCCGAGCGCTGCCAATCTTGACAGTCGATGAGTCGATTTACCGGCGCCTCCCGTCCTTTATAATCGCAACGGTCGACAAGTTCGCCGGGATGCCGTGGACGGGTGAGATTGCCGGCTTCTTCGGTGGCACGACCCGTTACGGGCCGGCGGGCTTTTACGGCGAGACCGAGCCGAACAACGGAGCGGCCCTTCCTGACCCGCTTCCTCCCCCGGACCTTATTATCCAAGACGAGCTGCACCTGATATCGGGACCGCTCGGAACGATGGTCGGCCTCTACGAGACCGCCATCGATCACCTTTCCTGCCGCCAAGTCGACGGAAAACGGATACGTCCCAAAGTCGTTGTGTCGACTGCCACGGTGCGCCGCGCGCGTGATCAAGTGTTGGCACTCTTCGACCGGCGCGAGACCCAAGTCTTTCCACCGCCTGGACCTGATCGTCGCGACTCGTTCTTTGCTCAGAGCCTTCCGTTAGAGGATTCGGGAAGCAGACATTACCTCGGACTTGCGGTTCCTGGCGGCAGCCCGAAGGTACTTTTCCTGCGGGTTGCGGTTAGTCTGTTGGCGATCGCACAAACGCTGTGGGAAGAGGCCAAGCCTGACGATAAAAACCCAGCCGATCCGTACATGACACTCTTGACGTATTTCAACGCATTACGTGAACTTGGTGGCGCGCGGAGGATCGTGGAAGAGGAGATCGTTCCACGAGTTCGGACGTATGACCGCCGTGTACGCGTCGGAACGGCACCGGTGTTCAAGTCGCGCGACATCAAGTCGCAACCGGTTGAGCTCACCTCACGCGTCCCGACCGCGGAGGTTGCCGAGACGAAGCGTCGCCTCGCAAGCGCTTATAGAGGACGCTCAGATAAAGATAGTGTGGATGTTGCGCTTGCTACCAACATGATCTCCGTAGGATTGGACATCACGCGCCTTGGCCTCATGCTGGTCTCTGGGCAACCGAAAACTGCTGCCGAATACATCCAAGCGACGAGCCGCGTCGGCCGTGATCCGGACAAACCCGGACTTGTAGTAGTGCTCCTCAATGTGAACAAACCGCGGGACCGTTCGCATTACGAGCGTTTTATCGGCTTTCACTCGACGTTCTATCGGAACGTTGAGGCGACGAGCGTAACGCCGTTTTCGCCACGGGCGCTGGACCGTGGTCTCGGCGCCGTCGTGGTTGCGCTTGCGCGCCTCGGGCTACCGAATTTTGCGCCGAACAAAGGTGCGGCGCTCGCACAACAGCGCCGTACAGAGATGGACTCCGTTGCAGAGGTTCTGGCGTCACGAGCTGCCTCGCACAAGACGCAGTCTGCTGACGAGCAAGCCGCTATGGCGAACAACACGCGAAAGCATGTCGCACGCATCCTAGATAATTGGGCGTTCATCGCAAAAGATGTTGCGGAGTCTGGCGCCGGCTCTGACTTCGGTTATCAACGAGATAAGGGTGTTGCCCGCCATCTACTGTATGATGTGCTAGATAGCGCCGACCTTGAACCGCACTGGGAGTCGTTTCGAACCCCGCGGTCTCTGCGAGACGTCGAGCCGCCGGTCCTTGTCAAGCTCAAGACGCCGAGCGGCGGCAAGATTACCGAGGATTAGGTCGTGGCAGAGAATCTCTTACGCCAGGGGCAGCTGATCGGAACCTTCGGTCCAGGCTCATTCGTCGACTTGCCGGATCGATCTGTGATTATATCGGGACTTGCGGATTGGGACAAGCGTGCCGAAGACCGAATCACAGAGCCGCGTCTGCTCGCATATCTTCGGCGACGCCTAGAGATCCCTGAACTGCAGCTGTTCTCGCCGCCGGAATTCAATAGCGCTCCCGATGCACCGAAGCTTGGCGTAGCCGGGCTCATTTACCCGACCTGGTTCGTTACCCAAGATCGAGCGGCAAATCCGGGACGGTACGGGCGACGACGCCTCGTTCGCATTCAGGCTACTGAACGACATGGGCTTTCATATCAAGATCCAGAAGATCGTAAGAAAAAGTCGCTCACGCCGATTCGCTTTGTCTGCGCCTGTCGCAAGGGACATACGAGCGACGTCGACTGGAGAGCTTACGTTCATCGCGGTCAGACGGACTGCCAGCGGACCTTGTGGCTCGAAGAACGCGGAACAAGCGGCGAAGTCGCAGACACGTGGGTCGGATGCGATTGCGGCCAGCAGAGGCAGCTCTACGAAGCGCTCGACTCCAGTTCGCAGCCTCTTGGCTGGTGCAACGGCGCGCGGCCTTGGCTCGGTCCCTATCAGAATCAAAACGATTGCAAACAGCCGAATCGGCTTCTGGTTCGATCGGCAAGCAATGCCTATTTTGCCGAGGTGATTTCCACGATCTCGCTTCCGGATGCAAACGATGAATTCGGCAAGAACCTGGGAGAAGGCCTAGATTTAATCAAGAATGTAACGACCGAATTCGAGCTCGAGATGTTGAAGAAGTTGCTCCCGCCTGTCTCAGCATTGCTCACGAATGTCTCGAACGAGCAGGTTCTCGAGTTTCTCCATTCGCGGAATGCAGAGGATGCCTCGACCGCTTCTGTATCGGTAAAGGAAGCTGAGTTCGATGTCCTCGTGTCTGGTATCGTCGGGCGTGATGAGCCCGATAGCAATTACTTTGCCGAGGCGCTGGAACGCAGTGAATGGGACCCGCACTCCCTGGCATATTTGCAGGCGATCGAAAAGGTCGTGCTCGTGCATCGCCTTCGCGAAGTCATTGCCCAGGTAGGGTTTACGCGATTCGAGCCTATCTCGACTGACATTGACGGCGAACTTGACAGCGGCGTCGAGCGCCAGGATCTAGCCGATCCAATCGCGTGGCTTCCGGCCATCGAACATCGTGGCGAAGGCGTCTTTTTCCAAATCTCAGCCGCGGCGATCACATCCTGGCTTGAGAAAGACGAGGTTCGCAAGCATGTTGACGAACTCGTCGCCGGCTTCCGACTGTGGGCCGCCGAGAAAAAAATCGACCGTCCCTTCGTTGGTGCGCCATACGTGTTGCTACACTCCTTGTCGCATCTTTTAATCGGCGCGATCGCGCTCGAATGCGGCTACCCGGCGACATCGTTACGCGAACGTATCTATGCAATCGACGGCAGCAAATACGGGCTCCTCATCCACACGGGAAGTTCCGGATCTGAAGGGAGCCTTGGTGGCGTGGTTGCAGCTGGGCGTCGCATCGCGGAACATTTGAAGCGAGCGCTTATCGCAGGACGGTTATGTTCCAATGATCCACTTTGCGCTGACCATCAGCCAGACAGTCAGCTTGAACAGCGGTATTTGCATGGAGCGGCATGCCACGGCTGCCTCTTGATCGCCGAACCGAGTTGCGAACACCGTAACGATCTCCTTGATCGCACCCTTGTCGTTGGGACCATACGAACGCAGGGTGCGGCATTCTTCCCATCCGTAACCGGCATATAAACTGTGTTCGGAGGTCTAAGCAGCGGCGATCTCCGCTACCTCGCGACGCAGCTCGAGACCGGAGCGCTGGGACCGCCTTATCGCGAATTCACCCTCAGTAAACTAGGGATGGCGAGACCTAACCTCGCCGCCGATCTTGAAGGCTTGGCGTCGCAAGGTTTCACTCCCGTCTTGCTTGCGCGACTGGTCAGTGCGGTCGCAGCCGAACGTGAACAGCTGGAGCGCCCAAACTCCCAACTCGAGCTTGTAGCGACGGGGCTCGAGGCTCAAGCGGAAGCGCGGGATACGCTCGTTGTAGTCGAGCAACTCTTCACCGAGGCCCAAGAATCAGTTCTCGTCGTTGGCTTTGCCGTCTATCAAGGCAACGAGATTTTCAAGACGTTGGCAAAACGAATGATGGAGTTACCGCAGCTTCAGGTCGTCTGCTGCTTCGACGTAGCTCGTGGTTCCACCGACAATCGGCCCGACAGCGTCATCATCGACGAGTTTGCGCATCGCTTCGTCAAATCCCAATGGCCGGGGACGCGCTTTCCAGAGATCTTCTTCGATCGCCGCAGCCTCAGCGCTGATCGAAAGACCCGTGCCGTCCTTCACGCAAAGACGATTGTCATTGATCACCGCAAGGCGATCTTAACTTCAGCGAACCCAACGCCGGCTGCCTACCTTCGAAACATTGAGCTTGGCGTAGTCCTAACCGGAGGCGAGATTCCACATGAAATAGAGAGCTATTTTCGCAAATTGATCGTTGACGGCCGATTGGAGCAGCTATTTTTGTGACCTCCTGAAACGCCGCTATATCGCCCCGGGCGGGGCCGGCTTTCGGAAGCCGGGGTGCCCGATTCGTCTTGAATTGAAGTGAGGCTGGAGGAGTTGAGTAGATGACCGCAGAGATGTTCACTTAGTGTTCACCGACGATGCCCTCCGCCGGTGAGAGCTAGCCTCCCGGAGCCCTTTGCCGGGACCCTGCCGGGCTCTCCGCTTGCCCTCGTCGCCTGTCAGGTCCGCTTTGCCGATCCGGCGGAGAGGATCACAACTACACGTATAGGCGACCTGCTCGAGGCAATGCGGTCGACCGAATACGGCTATGTGCGCGCCGATCCAGTGCGCGTCCAGACCGTCACGATCGATGCGAGCAGCTTGACCCCAGCGACAGGCGAAGCATCGACTGCCTGGCGATTCACCAGCAACGATGGGCGCTGGATCGCCACTGTCGCGCCTGACTCCTACACACTCGAAACCACAAACTATCGCACGTGGCGGGGTGATTTTCGTGCTCGCATCGAGACGCTAACGAGCACGATTGAGAGCGCTGTGAGACCTTCGATTATCACCCGCGTGGGGTTGCGCTATGTCGATTCGGTGCGTTTGGGAAAAGCGCCGGGTTCGTATCGAACGCTAATATCCGATGCCCTTTTAGGGCCACTGCTTCATCCTCTGTTCGGACCGGGCGTAATCGCGACACAACAGCAGTTTTCTTTTTCTCTTGATGAGTTAGTGCGTGTTACAATCCGACACGGATTATTTACCGACCAATCGCGCGAAGAAGGTTCGACGTATCTCCTTGATACCGACATCTATAGAGAGGATCTAATGCGTCTCGATAGTGCCGGGTTGCTGACCTTAATCGACAGTATGCACGAGGATCATCTGCGCGTCTTTCGAGCATGCCTAACTGATGCAGGTTTGAATTCGCTGCGCGAGGCTACGTCGTGATCGGCTCGGCCCCTGCACTCGCCGAGGCGAAGGACGTAGTCGGCCCGTGGTGGCTTCTTTCATATGATGATAGTCGGACGCCGATTCTTTCATTTGATTCGCCCGTTTCACGCAGGCGCGAAGTTACTGGGCCATCGACCGATGTTCATCTCGAGTACTTTCGAGTTCAGCCGGGCGCGCCGGGAGCGCCGAGCGCACAAAGTTTTTTTCGCTATGCGCTTATGGACTTGCTCGCATTAGCTTCGAGCGCCACACCGGTAGATAACGAATTCTGGTCAGTCGTTTTCCCGTCGCCGCCGGGGCGTCAGTCCTTTGGAGCGCTTAACCTCACGTACGTTACGCAGCGGCGCTGGGGCTTACAGCTACCAGAGCTTTCATCATTTGCTTTGCCCGATGACGCTCCACCGTTGCAGTTGGTATTTTCGGCGCGGCACGCGCTTGTGCCGGCGTCATTGCCCTATTGGGGAAGAGAGGGCCACGATTCGTTACCGGTGCCACTGCCGCGCATCAGCCAGGTAAGCTCCAATGCGTTGGCTATCCCGCGTACTTCCGCTACTCTTCCATTGGCATTGCCTGCGCCCCGGCGAGACTTCACCCACATTGCTGCGTACCAGCGCCTGCGAGACGCGCTTCCGTTAGCTGACGAAGAACTCGCGGAAGTTCTAGGCGTCGGGCGGACGACGCCATACAAGTGGAGCCGTGAAGGGAGTGCGCCCAAGGCGAAGACGCTCCGTATCATACTGCAGCTTGACGCGATCGTGCGCGGGTTAATCGCCTCACGTGGTCGCGCAGACTTCGACGAATGGTTGGTACTGGGCGACCCAACACCAGTTCAGCTACTTCGCGAGCACTCGATCGATTTGTTCGAGCGCCGTGCGCATGCCGCAATCTTTACCCCGATCCCGGGGCGAGCAATCGGCTACGAGACCGAAGCGCCGCCGCTGTCACAGCGACAAGTAGCTGTTCCGGCTCTGGCGCCTCGCCGCGTAAAGGTTTCACTCACCAAGCGTGATCGATGATAATCTGCTGCCATGGCCACAGGCGGTCGATCGGGCCCTAACATCATTCCGTTGCGGAACGGTTATCGAATCGCCGCCGCTAGCATACCATGCCGTCGGCAGGTACGCCTTGTGGTCGGCATCAACGCAAGTTGAAGGCCTGGACGAGCTGGAACTGGTCGATCTTGCCGACCCAGATCGTCCTCCGTTCGGCATCATCACAACGGAAACGTGTGACTTGATCGAGGAGGACCGTGATCACAAGCTGCGACCGTGGTTCCAGGTTTCGCCTGTTATCGATCTGGCGCACCTTGATGATCAGGTCAAGTCCAGTATTGAGAATCTTCGCAGCACGTACTTGTGCCGCCTAACTGGACCCCGGTTCGCAGATGGCTTCTACGTTGCGGATCTGCGGATCAGCATACCACTTGAGAAGAGCGCGCTCGTCGGGCGAGTGGCAATTATTGGCTTTGCGAGCGCTGAAGAAGAGCGCGCATTTGCCATCCAGGTCGGCGAAATGTCGACACGACCAGTGTGGCCCAACTCTGTGCAGCAGATTATCGTTGGCGAGCTAAAGCAATATTTCCGAAAGAAGTCGCGAAGGACGGCCCTCCGTGCCCTCATGCCACTCGAACTGCGGCTGGCAGTGACCGGCTCTGACTCTGCACCGATCGTGGCGCTCCTCGTTTACCTGGATCGCACGGAGGAGGCAGATGCGCGCCTACTCTTTGAGCCATATTGGAAGAGCCTCGAGGTTTCCGCTGTGGCAGCTGGGCTCACGCTTATGCCGATCCGGTACGGAGACGATATGTCATTTTCGTCAGGCGATTTGCGGTCCTCAAGCACGCTGCGGCTTCCGAGCTAGGCTAACGCCTGATTCCCCTGTGGACGCTATTGGACTCAGACCCGTCGCACGAGCAGTCATGAACGGCTGCGATCTTTTCGAAATCCTTGCCCAAGCCGCCGAGCGCCGCACCAAGAGCCTTCTTCGTTTGTCAAGGAGCAACAAGTAGCAGCTCTCAATGACCTGGGATGTCGAAACCGCCGCGTGTTGACCTTGCTATCGCATCGAGACGCGTCTTGCTGGAATACCTCAAAGACGACACCCGATGCCCAATCGACTGGAAGACTCGACCCTTTGAATTAGACTTCGTCCAGCTTATGCTTGAGAAGTGGTCACGGACGATCGCGGAACATGTTGCCGATTGGCACGTCAACCTTATGATGGATAGCTCGCTGATCGGAGACTTCGTCGAAGAGCCTGAGACGGAATCCGGTTCTTGGGAGCTGTAAGACCATGACGAGCTCCGGGCGCTCGCCGTCGACACCGCGGAAAAGCGGGCAATATTTTGCGCGAGTTATGAAGCCCAATGCGGTCGGCTTTATCGGCTTCGGGCACGTCCCGCAAAGAAACGCAAAAAACATAACGTGTACCGCTCTGTGCCTTTGGACGAACTGCGGCGTTTGTCCCAGGCATCGCCACGAGAAGGTATGCTGATGCCATATCTCGGTCCCGCCGTCCAGGAACGCTTACTTTGGAAAGGCTTCGAAATTATCTTCGACTCATTGCGTCGGTCGATGGCCGTTGAGGAAGGTCAGAACGGATCGTTCGAGGCTGCGTGGGAGGCCCTGTTCGGGCAGTCGCACCTAAGATTGTCGTTCGATACGTTTGACGTAACGGGCATGTGTGCAGGCGACGAGGTGCGGTGGCTAATCTACGACGTCTCGCTCGACGCTTCGGAGTTCCACTGCTTTCCCTCGCGGACTGAGCTTGATGCGCGCCTTACCGCGGAACTCGATGATCTGCAGGGCGCCAGAGATGCGTTCGTTGAGGGTCGATCAATGGAGTGGCTCGAGCAAATTTAGCGAAGTCAATCGAGCATACGGTCAAAGTAGTCGTTCTGAATCGGTGAGCGAGCCTGTTCCTGGATCATGCCGCGAGATGACGCGCACGACCCGGCCAAGGTGTTCATATTAACGGACGCTGGAAAATGGCAGGTGCTTAAATAAGCGAGGGGTCCTTCCGTATTCGAGGATCGCCAAATGTCTTGTGATATAGGTGCCCCAAAGCCAGCTCTTGAACCTCGAGTTGCTTAAAGTTGCCGTTCTTTTTATTGCATCTGGCCGCCGGGGTGGGCTGATCTAGTGAAAATTAAGAATGCGGGTCGCGGAATTCATCTCCGTGAAATTCCGGGGATCGACCGCCTCAGAGATCTGCCGGGCGATTGGTATGCCTACTCTAATCTAGAGCTCTATCTGGGTCCAGGCCGCACGCGTGAAAACGACGTGTTCTTAGTCATTGATGATCGAATTCTGTTGGTCGATCTAAAAGACTGGCACGGCAAAATTGAAACAGAAAACGGACATTGGTTTCTCAATAATCGCGACTTAGGAAAATCTCCGGTTGAGAAGGTTCGCGAAAATGCTCGCAAGCTGGCCGAAGTGATGAGGTCCTACCTCGAAGCTGAAGAGAAAAAGGCGGGGATAAGGACTCCCCGGGTGTTCGTTCCGTTCATTCAAGGCTGTGTCGTGATGACGGGCACTGCATCTCTCGCCAGAATATCAGCGAATGAGCGTCCCTCAGTCGTCCTACTTGACGACTTTATGAAGAAGTTACCCACGACAAAGTTACGTGCCGAGCTACTGGGTCATCCGGAAGCAATCGACCGCAATAGGTCGTTGACAGAGGCTAACGGGTACTGGCGTAAAGCACTTGGGACATTCTTCAATGTTCAGACGGGGCCGTTTCGACCGCGACAACGCCTATATGGGAATTATCACGCACAGTCGGATGACGCGACATACGAGCATGGTCAGAGCGCTGCGGATGACGGCATATATCGCGAATACGATGCTGAAGAAGATGCTCCGGGCCGCGCGCCAGGCCTTCTCAGGATCTGGGATTTTTCGCGAGCCGCAACGCGGTTTCAAACTGAAGAAGGCCGACGTGAGGTAGCGGGCCGCGAGCGAGATGTAATTGCTTTTCTGAAAGACCGAAATCCCGATTTCGATAGTGCGGTTCTGCAGCCGAAAGATGCGGACAATAATTATTCCGTGAATTACTGGGAAGTTTTTGAACGACGGCGACAACTTCGCCGACTTCGCGATGTAAATTTATCGGTACCGGAAGCTCTAAGCGACGAAAGCCGAATCGATCTAGCAAAGGGACTGCTTTCAAAGGTAAAAGCGATGCATGAACTCGATGCGAGCCATCTTGATATTGGCGCACATTCAGTTTGGATCGAAGCTCCTTCGACCGTCAAGCTCTCCCATCTGCTTGCGGCATCGTACCCAACTCTCAAGTCACTTGGCGAACATCGATACCAATTTTTAGCGGCCGGCTGGAAGTTTCCGGAAGACCACCTAGGCGATGTCAGCGACAATAAACGCCGCGATGTGTTTCTGCTAGGAGCAGCAGTTCACTGTCTTCTGTTTGGAGAGATGCCCAAGCCCTCGGGCCAAAATAACCCACCCGATTGGAACGCGGGCATCGACGCCTCAGATCGCTTTAACAACTTGCATAGCTGGTTCGCTAAGGCACTTTCGTGGGATGTGAATATTCGCTTTGCTGATGCTGGATCGGCTCTGGAAGCCCTTAACGCCGCAACCAGGCGTGCTCACGACGGTGCGCAAGTTTTGGAAAGGCTCGATCGCTTCCGAGTTTGGAAAGATCAGCTGGACCTGTTTGAGAGCTTTCCTCAGAGCGAAGTACTGAAGCGCTCGGAGCGCGTTGTAATTTGGCGCAGCGTGTTAAATGACGAATCTGTTGTTGTCAAGGTTTGGAAGAGAAGCTCGTGGGGTGACGATCGACTTGAGTCCCCGCGAATCCTGAGCTTCCTGGAGCAAGCCGAAAACCTTAAGGCTGCACAACCCGTTGGTCTGGTAGAAATCCACCAGGTTGGCTTTCTTGGTGACTCCATAGCCTTGGTTAGTCGCTACGCAGCTGGCTTCACGTTGGAGAAGGATCAGGCCGAAAACCCGGGTGACTGGCAGGATCCTGTACTGGTCATATCATTCTTACGCGATCTCGTTATGATTGTGACGAATCTGCATGAAGCCGGCTTCGCGCACGGCGATCTTAAACCAGCGAATATCGTGGTCAATTGGCAAGTTGATGGCACGGTAAAAGCGATATTAATCGACACCCTCGAGTTTGCTTCTCTGAATGATGGAGAAGTAGTCACGACCGCCTACTCGCCTCCTACGAATGGCGGTCGCTTTGAACGAGACCGTTATGCGACTACCAAGATCGTCGAAGAAATCATAGCGAAGGCTCCTTTAGAGGCCGAAGTTTTGATGCGCCTCGCGAGCGCTATTCAAACTTGTAGAACCGGGCCGCCTGAAAATGGCACTCTACTGCCCTTGCTGGATGCAATCAACAGCGAGTTACTGCCGACACCTTTGAGCGCGCCGATATATGATATTATGTTGCCGTCCGGTCAAGCAGGCACACTATTAGCGGACGAAGGGTCATACGCGGTTCGCATGCGGAATGATCAGGTGATTCTCCGCGGGGCTTCCGAAGAACTTGAACTTGATCATCAAAATGGTCGCTTTATTTCAGCCCGGCGCCGAATGGTTGAGCAAGGCCATATTGCAAGAATTTCAAAGTTTGAACAATTCGATATTCCCGGTGAGCTAGATATCAAAATCGGTCCGACTTTTGATCTACGCTCTTTGGAGTTCGTATTAGAGAGGGTTCAGGAACTTAGCACTTCGGCCGCAAGCATTATTGCTGAACCCCCTAATGGCGCGGACGAACTCGAAGCTTTAGATGACGACCAAGGCAGCGACGATGTCGCAGAGGCCGTCCTCATCGAGCCAGCGGCGGAAAACGTGAATATTCCGCGCTTGTGGCGATCCCTGATTGACACCGAGCGAGAACTACTTACGGAAGGAGTAGCCGCTGGGGATAGTGTCTATCGGGCGGCTCAAAGAAGACACATACTTCCGTTTGAACTTGAGCGTGGCTCCTTCGAGTTTTCGCGACTTGATCGTGTCCTTGTAGAGAGGCCGCGTCCCAATGGTGCCGGCTGGATAGACGTCGGAATATTGGATACCGCGGCTTCTTCCCAGGGGGCGCTTTTCGTTGACACATCTTCGAGAACCATGTACCCCGGGCAGGGCCCGATTATTCGCGACGGCGATCGCTTACGATTCCGGAGTCTGCTGGAGACTGAGAGCCAAACAAGACGCGAATCGGCGACAACTAGAATTCTATCTAGACACTCAATCGTGCCTAACCTCATAGATTACTTTGATCCGTCGGCCTCTACAATGAAATCAGTCGAGACTCGCGACGATTTCTTTGATGCCGCTTTAACTGCGGAGCAATACGGTCTTAACTCGGACCAGGTGAACGCTTTTAGTGCGATTCTCAAGTCGGCTCCGCTTGGGCTGTTGCAGGGTCCGCCCGGGACTGGGAAGACGAAGTTTATTGCGAGCTTCGTGCACAGGATGCTCACATCCGGAAGGATTCGCAACGTACTCCTTGCTAGCCAATCGCATGAAGCCGTTAACAATGCCACTGAGGAGGTAATGGCGCTTTACCGAGCATCCAACCAGGAACTTAGCTTGGTGCGTGTCGGGCAGGAGGGGCAAGTATCTCAGGAACTTTGGCCGTTCCATGTGGATCGAGTTGAGGGTCAATTTAAGGATCGATTTCGCAACGAGCTGCGCGAGCGTCTACTAATTCTAGGAGTAAAGCTAGGTTTAGAGCGTGCCCTAATTTCCGATCTTACACATCTTGAAACAGTCGTTCGGCCGGTCTTTGAAACGATCCGAAATCTTAGAAGCGACCCTGAACTGCCATCGGAACGAATTGCTGCGCTGTTGGAGACGGCGGGCGCGCTTCTTCAAAAGATCGACCTGAGCGTTGTACTTCCTGATAGTTGGGCCGATGACGAGCCGTATCAGAATCTCATTACTCTGGTTGGGAAACGACACTCCGCCAGCCCTGACAAAGTTCGACGCTTTCTTAATCTGACGAAGCTATCGCGGGACTGGCTTGGGAGCGTTAGTACGAGACAACGCAGTTTTGAAACGTTTCTAGCGGGGACTAGAAGTATTGTCGCAGGAACGTGCGTTGGACTTGGCCGCTCTGCACTTGGTTTAACACAAACCCGCTTTGATTTAGTTGTTATCGACGAGGCCGCTCGTTGCACGGCGAGTGAATTAGCCGTTCCCATGCAATCGGGGCGATGGATCGTTTTGGTCGGTGATCAAAAACAGCTCGAGCCGCATCATCGCCCAGATGTCGTTAACGAAGTTGCACGGCAGACGGGCACTTCGCGAAGCGAAATTCTCAAAAGTGATTTTGAGAGGGTTTTTTCTTCCGGCTACGGTGCCCTTGCGGGTATCACTTTAACTCAGCAATATAGAATGCTGCCGCCTATTGGTCGCGTGGTTTCCAAGAGCTTTTATGACGGACTGTTGCAGCATGCAAGGGATGAGCCACGAATCCCACTTGGAGTTCTTCCACGAAGCTTGCAGTTTCCACTGACTTGGGTTTCGACGGATGCTCTCGCAAGTGACGGCTATCAGAAGCGTTCAGGGAATGGTCGCAGTCTAATTAATGAAAGCGAAGTCGACGCTATTCTTACCATCTTGCGCAGCTGTGACGAACACGAGTTATTCCGGGACTGGCTTAGTTCTCAGAGCGAACTGGAAAAGCCGATCGGAATTATTTGTAGTTATGCGGCGCAACGTGATGCGATTCGACGACGCCTGCCAGCGGCTGGCCTATCCTCTCTCTTGAGAGAGTCGTGTAAAGTCGAGACGGTCGACAGTTACCAGGGAAAGCAAAATCCAATTGTCATCCTCTCTCTGGTTCGCAATAACGCCGAAGGGTTCATAGAAAACGGGCGACCAACTATTAAAGCCGGATTCATGGGCAGGCCCAATCGAATAAACGTTGCGCTCTCTAGATCTATGGATCGTATCGTGTTGGTCGGGGCTCTCGATGCTTGGCAGAGAGAAAGTCCGATGCAGCGTGTGGCTTCGGCCTTTCGCGAAGAACTCGTCTCGGGTAATGCCGAGATTGTTGAAGCGGAAGGCCGTCGGAGCGGAAAAGTCGGGAGAGCTAGGCGATGAATCCAATGGATTTTCGTTCTGAATCGTTGGACGACGAAGCCGTCGCATACAGCGAGAAGGAAATTGAAATCGATGTTATCGACGTGCTAGTGCCCTGTCGTAAGTATGCGATATCTTATAAAGTCGCGGAACTTGGCAAGGTGTCGTTGACATCGGAATTTTTGCTGCGGCTCGTATATACGGTCGAGGGTGTATCTGAGGCAGACGTAGCGGCGTACTTTGGCTTTAATGACGCAGAAGTCGCATTTATTGTTAACGAGATGGACAGCCTTGGCTTCCTAGACCGCCGTCAAGGTGAACTCTGGTTGTCACTTGCCGGACGTGAGCTTTTTAAGTACGGTTCTGATGAACCGGAGATATATTCTATAGAAGCCAGGAGTGAGCAGTATTGCTTTGATCTAATTTCGTTCGCGCCGGCCGAAGCCGATAGATTATCGTCGTTTGAAGCAGCTCTACCTGAGTTGAAAGGCACACCCGAAAAGATAGCAGTCGGTTCGAAAAACGTTATTGCCGCCTTTAAGCGATATTTCGACTCCGTTGTACGGAGAACACTTCTACCGGCAAGTCGTCAAACGCTCTGTACAGTTGATTTGGTCACGCCGCTGAAGCGTTACGCCGATGCAACAACAATGCTGGTGCGCGCGAAGGCTGATTCGCCAGGCATTGTTGAACCCGACTTCTCCGACCGCTGGTCGGGCTTCGATCTTGACGATCGAGCAGATATAGTCAATTCGGCCGCGATGTTATTAAAGACGGGCCGCGTTTTCCCCAACTTGCTTGACGCGAAGGCTTTCAATCAGTTGGCCATGCTGGCTCCTGAGATCATGGCCGACTTCACTAAAGCCGGTGATGTGCGACCAGATGCGCTTTTGCGCGAAACAACGCGACGAAAGGGGCAACTCCGCATCGATCGTCCGACCACTTTGATTGTCGGCACCTTATTCACCGACGGTAATGCTCGCCGTCTATGGCAAGCCTTGGAGTATTCGGCCCGTCGAGTTCCGCATTCGCTACTGCCTGAGGCATTTTTATGGCAGGTGCCCATAATTCCATATTGGGGTACTACCCGTCGCTTGCTGAAGGTTTCAGAAGCAATCTCCCAGAGCGCCGCGGATGATGAGACGCAGGAGCCGATGTTTCCAATTGGCGTCGTCGCTGGTTCACCGCCGAGGCATCTAGGTGTCGCATTTGACGACGTCATCTCTTCGCGAGGACGCACGCTGGGACTCGGATCGCTCGAGCTACTTCTCGTGCCGGGTCGAATAGCGGCAGTGCTCATTCACGCAGCGTTCGGGGAGGGGGAGTCCTACCCGGTGCCGCTCGGCATTCTGAGCTTCGATCCCAACGTGGTTGAGAGAGCGACGGGCCTAATGCGAGATTTGGCGCTGCCGGCAAAAACATCGAAGTCGAGCCGGTCAAGCCAAGAGCTTGAGGCAATCGTCGACCGACTTCTGAGTGCAACCCCGGAGAGTGATGCCCCCGAGAGTGATGGTTGAAGAGCTCAGCACCTAGCCCTAGGTATTTCCATCCCGTCGGATCCACGTCCCCGATACTGCTTGGTTGGTTTCTTGAGCGGGCGCTTTTCGGAATCCACCGAGGTCCGGCGGTCGTTCACGCGTGACGATCGGTGGGGCGACCATCAACCTGGCCTGCGAACCGACATCTGGAAAATGATTGCCCCGTGCTTTCACAGCAGTCCGCGAGGACCTGAGGAGGCTGGAGTAGTGGTAAGTGCTGATTGTAGGGTAAAAACGCGCATTAGCGGGATTGCCGTTGCCGAGCTAGACTTATCGTGATAAGTCTAGATAGCGTGATAGACTAAATTATGTTTCGCGCGCTCACACGTTCGCGCTGCCGGGAGAACACCGATGAAGAAGCTCATCGCAGGCCTGCTTTTGGGCGTGCTGTCGATCGCACCGGTCTGCGCGCAAGCGGCCGAGCCG